>JAEIGA010003439.1_pt1 | contig 24814 bp, 14 predicted proteins | sample 9270691 | NCBI WGS metagenome assembly JAEIGA01 (sample SAMN17057246, study PRJNA624740) | gut metagenome | biome: biome; isolation source: fecal sample | host: Bos grunniens | place: China: Xizang | collected 2019
CCCCGGTGATGCGTGTATAGCTCATTCCGTGGCGGCACTCATAGAAATCCAGCGGAGTCTTGCAAGGCTTCCAGCCCGGAGACCACACAACGCCACCATCATTGATATAGAAATATCTGCCTCCATTATCCATCGGAACATTGTTGTAGCGGTAGCGCGTGATACGGCGGAATTTGGCATCCTTGCAGAAGGTATATCCGCCCGCCGTATTGGAAATCAGCGAGAAGAAGTCCTCGTTACCCAGATAGTTTATCCAAGGCCACGGGGTCTTGGGATCTGTTATCACATATTCACGGTTCGCGTCATCAAAATGGCCGAATGTCTTCATAATACCGTTTTTCTTAACTGTTTGATAATCATTAACTTCCACAAACATCCCTAGTGACTAGGGAGGAAGGACAAAAGCTTAAGTCTCTATTATTCAACAAGATAGAGAACACGGCTTGACCAGTCGTCCTGTTTGTGATAGTCCACCTTATGCTTGAGCGGGATTTCCAGACCGGTCTCCATCAGGAACCTGCCGCTGAACGAGAGGCCTTCATATGGGAGAGGCACGTTATCGATGCGGTTGAGTTCATGGACGGTGTAGCGGCGGTCAGGATCCAGACCTGCCATCTTCACGCGAGGAAGGTGGTCGTCATAGAAAGTCTCGGTCTTCCACCAATAGAATACCGCTTCCTCCTTGGAAGGAGCGACATACATAAGGGAAGCCATATTATGGCCGTCATACGGTGAGACAAGACGATAGATGTCGCCAAGCTGTACCACCGGACGTATCTCCTTATACTCTGCGATAGCCTTACGGCAGAGGGACTTCTCCTCATCTGTCATATTCTTAGGCTGGATTTCCATGCCGAGACGGCCGCTCATTGCCACATCAATACGATATTTGAGGGAAGTTGTCCTGAATACTGTATGGTTAGGGGTGGCGCTGATATGAGACGCCATGGCAATCGCAGGGAAGAAATAAGAAGTTCCCCACTGCATGTGGATGCGCTGCAGGGCATCTGTGTTATCGCTTACCCAGAACTCGTCGAACCAAGGCAGCACACCCCAGTTGGCACGGCCTCCGCCCGAAGCACAAGCCTGGATGGTAAGGTCAGGATATTTTGCGCGGATGCGGTCGCATACATTAGCGAATCCGCGATGATATTCTATATACAGATGGCTCTGCCTGTCCTTAGGAAGATATTGTGAGCCATGGTTCACAATCGACATGTTTGCATCCCACTTTATATAGTCAATCTCAGGGTTTTCCGTCATGAGACCATCCACAAGGTCGAAGATGAAATCCTGCACTTCAGGATTGGAAAGGTCAAGCACCAGCTGAGTGCCTCCACGTCCTGTCACCACTTCTCTTTCTGGAGCCTTGATCACCCAGTCCGGATGTTTCTCATAAAGCTCGCTCACAGTATTTGTCATCTCAGGTTCAATCCATATTCCGAACTTTATCCCGTGCTTGTGGGCCTGTTCCACAAGCCAGCCGATGCCGTTCGGGAGCTTATTCCTGTCAACCTGCCAGTCACCAAGGGCACAGTTGTCAGTCAGACGAGGATACTTCACGCCGAACCATCCGTCATCCATGACGAAGAGTTCTCCTCCCATAGATGCTATATCCGCCATCATCTGGTCCATTCCAGGCTCATTTATATCGAAATACACTCCTTCCCAGCTGTTCAGAAGGATCTTGCGCAGAGTGTTGCCATGTGCCAGCTTATAGTTGCGGCCCCATCTGTGGAAATTGCGGCTTGCTCCGCTCAATCCTTCATCTGAATATGTAATAGCCAGTTCAGGAGTCTTGAATATCTCCTTCGAAGCAAGAGTGTAGGCAGAGTTGTCAGGATTGATGCCCGCATAGAACTGATGGTAATCTGTGTCACGAGTGTCCACACGGAGCTCATAGTTGCCGCTGTAGCAGAGGGCTGCACCGATGACGCGGCCGGCATTTTCCTGAGGCTTTCCGTCAAGGGAGAACATCACTTCCGCATGGTCGGTGTGGGCATTGCGCACTCCGTCCTTGTTCTTGATTGTGAGCATGCCTCTCTCAAGCGGTTCCTGAGACAGACGTCCTTCGTTAGCCCATGTTCCATAGAGATGGCTTACCCATACATCCCCTACGCGTATAGGAAGGTACCCCGAATCAAAACGGGTCAGCCGGACAGGCTTCTTTTCCTTGTTCTCTATTTCAGTCCATGTTTCTATCATATCCACATCCTTATAGGCACGGTAGCAGACCGTAACATAGAAAGGATAGACAGTATCTTTCATTTTGATGCGGGTCACCTCTGCAGAAGACTCTTCGATCTGAGAGACCCCCTCGACCTTCAGTACGGTGGACATGTTTCCATCAGCATGGGTGACACACAACGAAGCTTCTGACGGACACCAGATGCCATAAGGAGGGTAAGCATTATGGTTGGGGGCTCCTGCTGCCTGCAGATTTGCAAGGTCGGCATCACATAGCCTGCTTCCGAAATACACAATCTGAAGTTCCTGTCCTGGCTCGGCATTGAGAATAAGTTCAATATTTGGGGTAGCTATGCGCATCTGAGCCATAGCCGATATTGCGGTCATTATAAACAACAACGATATAAGTATCTTTTTCATCAGATAAGAATTAACTATATGATATTATAACTGTTCCTTGACGAAATGTCCCCACGGACTCAGGTCAGCATCTGCCCAAGGTCCCTGAGAAGGAGCGGAAGGGTAAAGCATCGAACAGGTCTCCTTCTTGTCGGAAATCGACCAGAAGGCGTAGCTGATGTCATTGTCGTCCATCCAATCTATCCAAGCCTCGGTAGATTCCACATCGACAGGTCCCTGACCATCTGCATTCATTCCTCCACATTCGGTGACAAACAGGGCCAGTCCCTTGCTCATGGCATAATCTCCCTTTGCCCGGAGCCACTCCTTATGGGTACCTGCATAGAAATGCAAAGTATACATCAGGTTATCATAACCTACGATAGGATCATTCGCAGCATCGTCCACATTCTGAGACCAACGAGGTGTTCCGACTACAATCACTGCATCTTTCTCTATAGAGCGGATTGCCTTTATCACTTCAAGAGAGTACTCCTTTATTTCAGCCCATGTGTAATCGATCTGGTTGATGTGGTCCTTATATGACGGCTCGTTCCAGATTTCATAAATCACATTCGGCACTCCCCTATATTTAGTGGCCATATAGGTAAAGAACTCCACGGCAGCATCGGTATGAAGTCCATGGGCATGCCAGTCGACCAGAACATAGACACCATTTTTCACGGCAGCATCCACTATGGTGCATGCACATTTCTTTCCGAAATCAGGATCCTTGAGATAAGACTGCACCTGACACTCGGAGTTATCTATTTCTACTCCTATGGCAGCACGCACAAGCTCCGCATCCCAATCCTCGACGACATGCCTGACGGCATCTGCGTTATAGAATCTTGGCCAGAGCACATTCCAACCGAAACTCATTCCCTTAAGTTCAACAGTATCTCCCGATTCATTCATCAGAGCAGTACCATCCACATGCAGACGCTCTACTTTCGGAGCTTTTGTGGTACACATGACTGACAACATCGTTGCTGTCAAAAGTATAGTAAAATACCTAACATTCATAATATCAACAACTTACATTAATACGCCCGGGACTTTTGTACCAGGGATGTTGGCGTAAAACTCTATTATTCAGGACTTTCCGCAAAACGGATGGTGGCGAGTTCTGCCTGGACTGCAGACATCTTCTTCTTGGTTAGCGGATAAAACCATACGACCAGTATAGACAACGCAGCCACGAGAGCCGGTACCCAGCTCATGAGGATACGGAGGCCGAGAATGGCAGTTTCAGTCTGAACAGCTCCTGCAACAGTGTTGTATCCGAAGGCAGCAAGCAGCCACATGACAGCCGACCCTCCGAAAGCTCCTCCGAACTTCTGGGCCATGGAGGCAGATGAAAAGATAAGACCGGTCGATGCCGTTCCATCCTTGAGCTCGGAATAATCGGCAACGTCGGCATACATGCTCCATACAAGTGGAGATATCACACCGGTGAAGACTGATATTACAAGCTGGAATGCAAGCATTGCCCAATATCCGCCTGCTGTGGCAGGAAGGAAGAAGAATGCGGCACTGAGAACTATAAGTGCAGCCATTGAAAGTATGTATGTTGATTTCTTGCCAAGATGTCTGGACATAGGCACGGCAAGCACAACTCCGGCCATATTGGCGATCTCACCGATGGATAGGAAGATTCCTGCAGACACAAGAAAGGCCCACTTTCCGTCAAGAGAGACCATCTGCTGGATATAATCAGCAAAGAAATATGCCGTTGTGGTGCCACGGACGGTGTTGAAGAGGTTTGAAGCAAGGGCTGCACCTATGAGAATCCACCATGGCTTGTTCTTGAGGAGCAGCTTGAGGTCCTGCCCCACAGACACGGTGGATTCGCTCTTTACATGCTCCTTTGTAAGCAGAAAACTAAAGAGGAACAATACCAGGCAGCATGATGCAATCACTATCATGGCATTCTGCCAGGCAGCAGGGTTGGTTGAAATAGCTTCAAGACCGCCTGTTCCTTCTGTTGCAATTCTTGTCTTGTCAAACATGTTGCACAGAGGTTCCCATGCAAAGAGGGCTATGAAGCTGCCGCCGTAGGCAAAGAACATCCTATACGAAGAAAGTACAGACTTCTCATCGGAATCTGCCGTCATCACATTAAGAAGAGAGCCATATGGAACATTAATCCCGGTATAGACTGTCATCATGAGAAGATATGTAACATATGCCCAGACCACCTTACCGTTTTCTGGTGTCGTGAACAGCAGGATACCGCATACCGCAAACGGAAGCGCAAAAAAGAGCAGATACGGGCGGTATTTGCCCCAGCGGGTCTTGGTGCGGTCGGCGATGATGCCCATCATAGGGTCTGAAACGGCATCCCATATACGTGTCACAAGCATGAGCACGCCTGCATCGGCAAGGCTCAGACCAAATACATTCGAATAAAAGAAGGGAAGAAAATATGAAAAGAGCTTCCAGAACATCGACGAGGACATATCGCCGAAGCCATAGCCTATTTTTTCGCTTAGTTTCATTGGTTATAGTCAGTTGTTCGATATTATTTCAAATTCTTATCAATCAATCTATTAAGACGCTTTACAGTCTCACCGGTGGTGAAAGCATCAGGTTCGGTATTCAGACAATAGTCCACCAGACGATCCACTGTAGATGTGGCCACATGCATGCGTGTGTCGCTCGAAGCATAGTAGATGAACACCTTGCCGTCCTCGTCTGCAATCCAACCGTTAGCAAAAAGCACATTCATAACATCGCCGATATACTCCCAGCCCTCCGGAGCCATGAAATATCCTGCCGGCTCAGCGATGACCTTTGAAGGATCTTCGAGAGAAGTCATATACATATAAAGGACATAGCGAAGACCTGAAGCACAGCCGCGTACCCCGTGCGCCAGATGGAGCCAACCCTTAGGGGTCCTGATAGGATGCGGACCCTCGCCGTTCTTGGATTCCTTTATGGTGTGGTAGTGGCGATGGTTGATTATCTTCTCATCTGTAATCACTACTTTTTCCATGCTGTCCACAAGTGCCCAGCCTATGCCTCCGCCGCTTCCGGCATCGATGAATCCGTCCTGAGGACGTGTATATAGGGCATATTTGCCATCCACGAACTCAGGATGAAGAACGACATTACGCTGCTGCGAAGAAGATTCCATGTCAGGAAGACGTTCCCAATTCACAAAGTCCTTTGTACGTGCAACTCCAGCAGCAGCAACTGCAGAAGAAAGGTCGCCTGGTGCAGCTGAAGGGTCTTTGCGTTCCACGCAGAAAATGCCGTAAATCCAGCCGTCCTCGTGGGCGGTAAGACGCATGTCATAGACATTAGTTGCAGGCTCGCCATACTCCGGCATTGTGATCGGGCGGTCCCAGAAACGGAAGTTATCGATTCCATTAGGGCTCTCTGCGACCGCAAAGAATGATTTGCGGTCAGCACCCTCGACACGTACGACAAGGATATATTTTCCGTTCCACTTTATCGCACCTGAATTGAAGGCTGCGTGCACCTCGAAACGTTCCATAAGATATGGATTGGTCTCTTTATTGAGGTCGTAACGCCAGAAAAGAGGAGCATGGGCACCTGTAAGTATCGGATTTACATAGCGTTCATAGACACCATTACCTTCGACAGGCTCGTTCTTTTTGGTAATGAGGGCTTCATGCTGGGTCTTCAGCCACTCCAGTCTTTCTTCAAATGTCATAGTGTATCTTTTTTATTACAACAACATCATTTTATCAAGCTCGGCAAATGCCTTGAAGTCTTCAGCAGACTCCTGCCCCGGGAACGGAGCATAATAGTGGTGCTGCATATGTGCATCGCAGGCATTTCTCCATACAAGGACATACGAGACAGGATACTCCTTGAGTGATTCATAGAGAACCTCTGTCCACCATTTCGGATCCTTGACTCCTTCATATCCGGTTTCTGTCACAGCCGCGATCTTACCATGTTCCTTGGCAAAGGCTACAGTTATATCAAGAGCATTGGTCATCTTTCTGAGATAATCCTCACGTGTGCTGTAATAATAGCAGTCGAAACCTACCATGTCGATAATCTCGTCGCCAGGATATCTCTCGCCATAAACTTCGGCAGAAGAAAGTTCTCCCGCTCCAGGAGAATATGACCACACCAGGTTGTCGAGACCGCGCTCGGTCACCATATAGTCATAGGTCATCTTCCAGAGTGCCTTGTACTGCTCGGTGGTGCAGAGTTTCTGGCCCCACCAGAACCAGCTTCCCGTGTGCTCATGCCATGGCCTCCAGATCACAGGTACGGACTCTCCGTCAGTTGTCTTTATCGACTCAAGGAAATCCGTAGCATTCTTGAGCCAACCCATGAAGTACTCATGCTTCTCCCCTCCCGGAAGAATCGAAGCCACCACCTGGTCTGAAGACACATCCCATGCATCACCTCCTGTGAGAGGATTGCGCGGATGCCACGAGAATGTGACGACTCCGCCACGTTCATGGTGAGCCACGACCGAAGCACGCATATGGTCGAAACGGTTTTTATCCAGATTGGCAGCATGGCCAAGCTCTATGCCGCCAAGGTCCAGACCATAGACCGCCGGATACTGACCGCAGGTCGCATAGACATCAGACTGTACATATTCTGTCGCATCATCTGCAAGTTTCCACGAATGGCCATACATATAATCATCCTGATGGCCGAACATGATCGTACCCTCATCTACTAAAGCCGTGAGACGGCCCAGAAGAGCGTCGGCAGGAGTCTGCTTCTCCTTGGAGCCGCAGCATGAGATCGTTGCGATTGCCGCTGCAATCAGGGTAATAGGTTTCAGGATATTTTTCATGATATTAAATGTTTTATTTCGGTGCATTTCTGTATACATCGTCAAGAGTAAGAGAGTTGGTGTACGAGGAAACAAGGGCCTGGATTGCCGCTTTCGCCTCTGTCGAACAATATTCGCCTGTGCCATGGTCTATGAAGGCATGATGTTCGTTGCCGGCTCCCTTTGCTCCGTTATCCCATATTATTGAAGGAACACCATAGGTCTTCGCCAGCTTTGCATAATATTTAAGGTAATACTGCTGGAAGGCCTGCTCACGCGCTGTAGCACGATTGACGCAGCCGAACTCACCCATATACACAGGTATTCCCTTAGATATGAAATTCACATATATCTTCTCGAACACCTTCTTCAGGTCGCCCTCATTGTCACCTGCGACCTTCTTTGCAGGATCTGCAGTGTGTCCCCACTCCGACTTGATTGCAGGTAAAGTGTAATCATACGGATCATAGCAGTGAACAGCCATCATCAGACGGTCCTTTGCTGTATCTTCAGGAAAAACAAACGTCTCGACGGCGATATCCACATTCGTGCAATACGCAGGGATACCGAGGATGCGGTCTGCATTCTCCCCGCCTGAGGCACGTACAGCATTGACAAAAGCCTGATTCCATTCATTCAGGCACCTGTACTGCTTGCCGCCGTCATTACGGTTGGCTCCCCAGCCCCAACCTCCGTCATGGATCTCGTTGAATGCTTCAAAAATCAGGAACTCGCCTTTATCCTTGAACTTGTCCGCAATCTGTCCCCACATTGCGGTCACCTGATCAAGCACCTGCTTCTGCACTTCCGGATTTACCGCAGCGCCCCTGATGTTGAGCCAATAGTTGCTGTCACCGCCATCGTGATGCATATTGATGATTGCGATCAGTCCTGCATTCTCAGCATAACCTACGACCTCGGCAACCCTGTCGAGCCAAGCTTCCTCGATCTTATATTCAGGAGCCGGGCCGATATGTCCCATCCAGGTCACAGGGATGCGGACAGTGGTAAATCCGGCCGCCTTGACCTTATTGAATGTTGCCTGGGTCGCCTTTGGATTGCCCCAGAAAGTCTCTCCGGACACTCCGTTATTATGTGCATCGAAATGGTTTCCAAGGTTCCAGCCTATGCCCAGACGCTCAGCGAACTGCCATGCAAGGTTGCCATTATTCTCCGGAACAACGGATCCATCGCCATTGCCCCCTTCGCCAGGCGGCACAGGGGCCTCGGTCTGAAGAATTTCCAGATATTTTTTCTCTTCTCCTGCCACCACAGCAAGTCTTGTCTGACGTACCTCCGGCAATATATTCTTCTCTACAGTCACTGTCACGACTGTCTTATGATCAGCACTCTTTGTGCCTTTCTTTACAGATACCCAACCGTCACCTGGAACCAGATACAGCTGTTCTGAAGCCGTCACGGTAAACGTCTGCTCGCCGCCTTCTGCAGCGAACTCCAATGTAGTCTTGTCGACCGATAGCTTGACCGGATCGGTCTTCTGTGGTCCTTCCGGACCGCAGGAGATGGCCATAAGGATAGCCGAAAGGATATATATTATCTTCTTCATAGTCTAAATTACTTAAGATTTGGCATCGATTCACGAGTCATGACGTAAGGACTGGACATAACCTGCTTCCAGTAATCGCCGGTATTGAGGTTGAAGTTGCCATCGGAAGGAGTCAGGACTATGTTTCCGTTGGAATCAGAGTTGCACCATACCATGAACCATGACCATTTGTTGCCTGCAGCCATGCATTTTGCAGGGTCTGGGATATTGCCGCATTCGCTTACGGTAACCAGTTTCTTTCCCTTGGTCATATCGACCATCGCCTGATACTGACGTGTCTTGGCTTCTGTATTGGTTTCATATATGTCCACACCAAGGATATCCACATATTCATCACCAGGATACCAGTCAAGATACTGGTCTTCAGCACCTTTTGTCACATCCACGGTCCACACCCAGATGAGGTTGTCAAGGCCGTGGACATTCACAAGCTGGTCATACAGGAGTCTCCAGAGCTGCTTGCAAGGCTCAGCGCCATGCCTTCCCCACCAGAACCATGCTCCGTTAGGACCATAAAGGTTATAGTTTCCTGCCGCCTCATGGAGAGGACGCCAGATCACCGGGATATTCTCGTTCTCGAGAAGCTGGAGATATCCGGCGACTTCCTCGATATCCTTCATTATGAAGTCATGCTGCCATGTGCCTTCCTTCAAGGCTTCCCTGATGTCGAACGAAGTCCTGTCACAATAGAATGCGTAACCGTCGAAATTATAATTATTGAGACCGTTATCCCAATCCGCCTTGGTGTTGGGCGCATTCCAGTGCCACATATAGTTGACTAGACCGTTTGCGGCCCACTGCTCCTTAGGAGCGGAAATGTCATTATAGTTCTGCACCCAGCTCCAGTTATCCGGTGTAGGAGAGAACTGAAGGAAGAGGAAGTCGTAGCCTGCCAGCGCAGGGTGCTTTCCTGTGTGTTTATAAACAGCATCCACAAAGTCATTCTTATGCGAGTGACTCGACTGCACGCCCGAAAGGGTCTTCTTTCCGCTCTGCTCAAGCAGGAAGCGGTATACATTCTGAGCCTCCTTGGAGGCTTTAGGGTTGACAAGGGTCTTGACGGGATTAAGGTCAGATGGTACATACGGCTCGACCTTCTTCATGGAGAATGTGAACTTCACTTCTTCGGAACCTTTCTGGTTCGTACGATATCCCTGCACGACTCCTGCCGGAACGGTCAGGATATAAGACTCTCCTTCTTCCAGACCGGAAAGCTTTATGGTAAGGTCAGCCATGTAGGCGTTTACATTATCGATCGACGCTTCTCCATCTATAGAAATCAAAGCCTTCTTGTCAGAAGGGCATTTGATGTTCTGGTCGAATGTCATCTTGACCGTGAGTTCACCACCGGTCAGTCCCTGCGTTCCGTCGGCCGGAACTGTCGACACAAGCTTCGGTCCGGCGGCCGTCTGTGCAGGTCCTTCCTCCTTTTCCTGACATCCTGCCAGAAGCACGGCGATAGATATTAAAACAAGGAATATCTTCTTCATAACATAAAGTTTTGGTTCCCAAGGAGGCGGTCAGGCCTCCCTGGGAAAATATAGGGATTACAGAATAGTAATCTTATTGACGATACAATTTGAACCTGTCATAACCAGTCCGTTTGCAGAGACAAGGTGGTCAATGATTTCCTGTGTAAGTTCCACCTTAACAACCGTAGGGTTATCATACTGACCAGGGACTCCATTCAGTGCTCCCCAACCGTCGCCAACGCGAAGGCTGAGACAATACCAATCAGTAACTGCTGCATTTGGTTCACAATAGAATGTAAGTATCTGACCGGCAGATACTGTTTTCCAGTCAAAAGCACCCCATGCCAGATCCTGATTTCCGCCCCAGCTTCCAGTGTCAAAAGGTCCCACCCAAATATCCGTCTCCTGAGAAATCTCAGAAGTGAGAGTCAGTTTGGTGAGAGTGTAGTTTGTACCTGTCATCACGAGACCGCCCTCATTTACAAGCGCATTGATATCGTCTGCTGTAAGAGTGAGAGAATAATATGTCGCACCGGCAGTCATAGGGATGTTGTCACCTGCAGCCATACCTGAAGGGATAGAGCTCCATGAACCGTTTCCGAAACGAACCTGCCAGTAGTCGAATGACGGATCTAAGTCGAAGTAAGCTGTAAGGACGGTACCCGGCTTAACAGTAGACCAGTCATAACCATCCCAAGAGAGATCAGACATACCGTTCCATGAGATATACATAGATCCTTCCCATATAGTCTTGATATCAAGCTCGAGACCTACCTCGATCTGAGTTGCCACAGTCTCGACATCGCCGCTGAAGAGGTGGAAGCTGAGGTTGTACATGCCGGCCTTGTTCCAAGGCATGAGGAAGCGAACCTCCTCGTCTGTACGGAGACTGTACTGAGTTACCTTCACATCGCCGATGAAGATGTTCTCAACGAGGCTGAAATTAGAACCCTTGAGGACAACTTCCTGTCCGATATGCTGCATTGCAGGCATCTCGTTCACAATTACGAGAGAATGATAATTAACCTTGATTTCTTCAGCCGGCTCTATAACGATACCGTTTGCAAGAGCAAGGGTCACCTTGCCGGAAACTGAAGATACTGTCGTAGCAACCTTGACGCTGCTTCCATCCTCAGCGGTCTCGATTTCCTCTGCCTTGCCTCCGAGAGTAGCAGAAACCACGAGATCGAGATCCTCACCGGTAACAACCACAGGCTCATCTCCTGCATAAAGTTCCAACGGAGAAATTGAGCTGACCACAGGCTTCACAAGCTCGATGGCCTCAGTGGCAACGGTCTTGCCGTTTGCAAGAGTGAGAGTCACGACTCCGTCTACAGCTGTTGCAGGAATAGTGAAAGCTATCTTCTTTTCAGCATAGGTATACTCGAGCGCTGTGCCTGCGAGGTCTGCTTTGGTAACAAGGTCAAGGTCCTTACCTGTAACAACGGCGCTCAGGCCTGCCTTGTAGCGGGTCTCGGCAGCTATTGCCACCTCTGTAGGAACTACTGTAGTATAAGCACCTGCCTTGAACTCCTTGCCAGCGAATGAAGTGAGTACAATCTCACCCTCAACCACTGTTGCTGGAAGGACAACCTTTACAGACTTGTGGTCCTCTGCAAGAGTGAAATCTACCTGAGTATCAGCAACTGTAGGCTCGCCACCTTCCTCAGCGGCAGGAGTAGTAACCCTGAAAGCAGCCTTTGCAATCATGTCAAGGTATTCACCCTGAACAGTGATCTCGGCACCAGCCTTGAGCATGCCTCTGTCTGCTGCCTTCACTGTAGGATCACCGATAGTAAGGACTTCTTCTGAAGGAATGTTGTTAGGGATAAGACCGTCAGGGTTGTTGTTCTCATCAACATCTCCGATGGTCACGGGACCTGTAACCGCAGCTGAAGGCACGATGAACTTGAGTTCACGACGGCTCTTGGATGTGATCTGGTCACCTGTCACATACACACCGTTTTTAAGGACAACCTGCTGCACATTGTAGAGATAGTCACCCTTTACAGTGATCTCATCACCAGGCATTGCGTTAGCCGGAGAGAATGACTCCAAGACGATACCTTCTGTAAATTCAATATCAGTCTTGCTCTTGTATGTATTGCCGGACTTGTCGATAATAACAACAGGACCGGTAATTGAAGCATCCTCGGCTCCGTTTGCAGGAGTGACAACCCTAATCTCGCTGATACGTCCAGTCGAAACCACCTCTATTTCAGTGATAGGGTCAGCTCCAGGAATCTGCACCTGGGCAATCTTGTCGAGATTACTACCCATGATGCGAAGTTCGGCTCCACGAACCAGAGGGTTCGGAGCAAATGCACTGAACACCACTGCATCATCATCAAACTGGTCGGTAGAGAGTTCCTCTGTACATCCGGTCAGCGAAAAAAGAGAGCAGATGGCAAGAAGTGCCGAAAATCTGAATATATTTTTCATAATCTTTCCCTTTTAAATTATTTGGCAGGAACTGCACGTATATTGTCAATCTTGATGACAGGAGCACATTCCTTACCTGCAACACCGCCACCTACGACAAACATTGTCAAGCTTGCAAAGTCATGTTCTGAAGAGAATTGCTTTGTTGCACCAGCACCATCCTTATTAAATGTGAAGTCAGACATAGGGACTGTCACGGTCACCCATTTTCCTGCAGTATCATAAGAGCCTGTAGAAACCCATGGACGATACAACGCACGTCCCCAGTCTCCGAGACCTTTATCTCCGTTGAATGCTCCGGCGTTTGCACCTGCTACAGCATCGAATCCGTCAATGGCATTTCCTGAAACAGTCACCTGGCTTACCGGCTGGAAGGCAATCTGCATCGCTCCCGCCATCCAAGGATTAGATGCAGGAATGCACATTTCAAACTTCAAGGCCATATTCTGATAGTCTGAAAAATCTGCAAGATTGAACAATGCGATACCTGCTCCAGAGGTTATGTTCTGAGGAGTATCCCACGTACCGCACCAATACTCAAACGCATACAAACCATCATTCCAATCGGCAGTGGCATTAAGAGTTGTGCTTCCGTCACCCAACTGAAGGTAGTTACCATCAATTGCTGTGTCATCAGTCTTGATTTCGCGTGCATGCCAGCAGTTCGCTGCATTTGTAGCCAAAGCTGCATCACCGTCATCATCAAAGTCGAACAGCATTCCGCTTGCATCCATATACGTGAATGGAGAACGTGCCAGACCTGACTCTGTTGAGATCTTGATTCTTCCAGGCTTTGCATCCTCAGGAATAGTAAAGGTAATCTCCGTCATAGACACACTCTTGAATGAGGTAACTTCAACGCCGGCACCATCTTCGAATGTCAGAGTCATAGGCTCGGCAAAATAATTACCATATACAGTGACATCTGTGCCAGGCTTCTGGAATTCGCATGACATTGACTTGATCTGCGGAGCAGGCATCATCACCCTGAAAGGAACCTCAACAACGGAACCGTTTCCGGCCACCAGATATATCTTGTCCGTAACCTTCTGGGAAATCTGCCCGGGAACCTGAACAATGATTGTATGCTCAGTCATATAGCTGGTATTCAGCACAGCGGGATGTTCATTGAAAAACACGTCATGCACGCTGCACATATTATCTCCGACAATGCATACGATCTCTCCCATATATGCCCTGTCGATATAGACATCGCTGCCTGCATACCTCACATAATGAACGGTAGGTACACCGTCCGCCAGCACGAATGCATCTGGATAATCCTCGCAAGAAGAGAATCCGAATGCAGCAGCTGCCATCAGCATTATGCTTATGATATATTTCTTCATAGTAACTTATTCATTAAAAGTTATATACATATGTCGCACGCACATCCACCGGCTGACTAGGCTCCAGAAGGTGTGGATTGAATACTACGTCTTCCGTAGGGACAGGAAGAGTGAAGATTGTTTCATTGATATTAGGAACGGGAACATCGGTATTATATGCAACATCACCTACTTCCCATACAGCCTTCTCCTTATCAAATGCAGTAAGGTCCTTAGGAGGATTCTCCACCGTTCCGCCACAACCGGTATACCAGTAATTCTTGGTCACCTTATCATAGCTGCCTATATTGTTTCGCTTTTGGGCCTTGAGCTCGTTAATTACACCATCCTTGTCATAATATGAGCGACGCACGAAGTCATACCAACGGTCTCCTTCTCCTGCAAGCTCGAGACGGCGCTCTTTCCAGATGTCATCGAATGTGACAGCATCAAGAGGATCCACACCGGCACGCTGACGTACTGAATTGGTATAGGTCAGAGCCTTTGTCGGATCACCGGCAAGCAGATTGGCCTCAGCACATACAAGATAAATATCGGCAAGACGAAGAATCGCAGTTGGAAGAGTGTATGCCATTCTCTTTGACTCGTAACCGACTGCATCCTTATGGTCGCGGAGGTTACCGTAGAGGTGCTTTACATTCTGGCTGCCGCAAGCTCCGTTGAACTCAGCGTTCGTTCCCCATTCAGCATATTCCTTATCCTCGCTGTAGAAGAAATACAAAAGATCGAATCCGCCTTTGTCGACCCAGAAATAGTCGTATTTGTCACCTGCCATCATCATGGTTGCCACGCGGCGTTTATCCTTCTCGTTCTCACGGGTTTTAGGATCGTCAAGAGGATCGACTCCAAAAGCAAGGGCAAGGTCATATGAAGGACCATTCCAGTCTCCCCACATATCATCAAATCCACTGAATCCCTTTAGACCAAGGTCTGACTGAAGAGTGTTCTGAGCAGTCCAGGCGCCATCCTTTGCCTGCCACATCCATGCGATAAGATGTTCTCCGGTAGAGTTGTACTTCTCAGGATTCATACGGAAGATATCCGAATATTCCGGAGTAAGAGTACGACCTGAATTAAGAATAACATCCTCAGCAAAACCGGCAGCCTTAACGAGGTCATCATTATTAAGAGTTCCTGTTACTCCGGCTTTAGTAAGATACACTTTTGCAAGAAGAGCTTCAGCAGCATAGTAGTCTATGCGACCGTTCCAGCCCGATGTCTGCTTTGGAAGAAGCTCCATAGCCTTTTCAAGGGTCAGGATAATATAATCGTACAGGCTTGCTCTGTCCGCCTTATAGAGATCATTATAAGTGGAAGAATCCAGTATTTCCTTATTATTATGCACAATAGGGACCTCTCCGAATGTCCTTACCATATAGAAATAAGCCATCGCCTTCCACGTAAGGGCTTCACCGATAGCCTTGTTCTTGGCAGCCTGTGAAGGGCCCTGAGATTCCACAATGTTGTTTATCATTGTATTTGCCTGAGCATTCACAGCCCAAAGTGAATAGGACATATTAACAAGATCCACATCTGAACCGTTTGTCGTGAAAGTAAGGTAAGGAGAACTACCCCAATACATGTTTCCCGACATCACTTCACCGATCTTGATGAAAGCACGCTGGAAATCATACCAAGGAGAATTGTAGAGGGAGTTTATACCCATCTCCACCTGCTCATCGGTCTTGTAGAAGACAGACGTATTGTATCCATCCTCAATAGGGCGATGAAGAAAATCCTCGCAAGAAACTGCACTCATTGCAAGAACGGCCACCATCGCACCTTTAAATATATTTTTAAATTTCATATTCTACTTTATTTAAGGATTAGAATGTAAGGCTGACTCCGAATGAATATGTAGTAGGGGATGGGTAACGGCCGTTATCCACACCGTAGGCATATCCTGAAGAATCCTGTGTAGATGCACCCACTTCAGGGTCATATCCTGAATACTTTGTAAAAGTATAGAGGTTCTGGATGTTGCAGTACACTCGGATATTCTCGAACTTGATCTTCTGCATCCACTTCTTAGGTAAGGTATATCCCAAGGAGATGTTCTTGATTCTAAGATACGAGCCGTCCTCTACATAACGTGAACTCATACGGTCATTATCGTTTGGATCGGCGCGGCTAGGACGAGGGGTCTTTGTGTCGGCATTGGCAACCTTGACATTTGTAACATCATCAAACCAGTGCCATACTGTGGTACCATTTACCTCCACTCCTTGTGAGTAATCCTTGTCCGGATCGATAGGGACGAGCTTTGCTCTGTCCTTGATTGCGGTTGCATTCTGATTTACCCAAAGAGAGTTCATCGATGCAAGACCACCGCTCGGACCATGCATGAGGCTGTAGTTGAGGACCTTGTTGCCATAAGATCCATTGAGGAAGATGCTGAGGTCAAATCCTTTGTAGCGGAAGGTGTTGTTCCAACCGAAAGTGAAGAGAGGAAGCGGGCTTCCGATGTCAGTACGGTCCTTATCGTTGATCACGCCGTCGCCTGAATCAGGAATACCGTCTCCGTCTGTATCTTCAGTAAGCTGATCCTTATACTTGAGGTCACCTACCCATATTGTGTTTGAACGGTTATATACTCCGTCCACAGGATGTTTTGCTGTCTTAGGTGAATTCTCGATATCCTCAAGGGAGGTGTATACACCTTCGACTTCATAACCATAGAAATTATAGAGAGGCTTTCCTATCTCAGAGAGACATACGACATCATCCCACTGACCAAAACCTTTGATGCTTGCAGAAGTAGTTCCGCTAAGAGCCACAAGGGAGTTTCTATTGAATGACAACTGAAGATTGCTGTCCCATTGGAACTCTCCTACGAAAGGATGAGCATCAATGGTGATTTCAAGACCCTTGTTCTCGATGCTTCCGTAGTTACCCTTAGGAGACTGAAGTTTTGATGAATCATTACCCTGAGTACCCATATACGAAGGCAGCTGCATTGACATGAGCATATTCTTGGAAATCTTCCGATAGAGATCCACGGTAAGATTGAGTCTGTCCTGGAAGAATCCGAGATCGAGACCGATATTGATCTGCTCCTGAGCCTCCCACTTCACGGCTGTGTTGGCGAAGTTTGCAGGACGATATCCCATTCCCAGATATGAATTCATCTGGCTGAGAGAAGATCCCCATGCATAGCCTCCGATGTTGGAGTTACCTGTCTGGCCCCATCCGAGACGAAGTTTACCGTTTGAAAGCCACTCCACATCCTTAAGGAAAGACTCATTGGTAAAACGCCATGAACCTGCAACAGAGTGGAAGCCTGCCCAACGGTTGTCCGGACCGAAGTTTGACGAACCGTCGTAACGATAGGTATATGTCAGATAGTATCTGTCATCGTAGTTATAGGTCTCACGGGTGAAGAATGAAGCCATTGCAGAACTTCCGAATCCATAATTAGGAGTCTTTTCACCAGTTCCGAGCATAGGGTTATGGATTTCGTTCAAAGGAAGACTGGTGTTGAGCAATGACATATAATCATAGCTGGACTCCCACATTTCCTGACCGAGCATCGCTGTCACGCTGTGCTTGCCCCATGTATTTGAGTATGTAATGTAATTCTTCAGCTGCCAGAACAGGCTTGAATTCTTCTGTATGCTTGAAGAGTTATCCGGCTGCTGCCACTGACCGATGGTAACCTTTGGCTTGAAGATCTCCGACTTGCTGTTGCTGATATCGAAACCGAGTTCAGTGTGCCAAGTAAGGTTCTTTAGAGGAGTCACATCCGCAAATATGTTTCCTGTGAGTTTCTGACGGTTGAGGATGATGTCATTTGACATAGCCACGGCAACCGGGTTGGTGAATGAGCCAAGTCCCTCACGGCTGGTTGATGTGAAGTTTCCATCCACATCATAGATAGGAATATCAGGAACGGCTGTCAATGAAGTAAAGATGATACCCTGCTCACCGTCGGCAAGCTTGAGGTCATCCACAGTGTTGGAATAAGTAACGTTCACTCCGAGTTTCAGCCATTTCTTCAGCTGTGCATCAAGGTTGGTACGTACGCTGAATCGTTCGAAGTTGGATCCTATAATTGTACCTTCCTGATCCATATAAGAACCTGAAACATAATACTGAACCTTATCTGTACCGCCTGAAGCAGAGAGCTGGTGCTGATGCTGGAGGGCAGTCTGGAACACTGCATCCTGCCAGTTTGTACCGACTCCGAGAATTGATGGGTCAGAATAAAAAGGACTGGTCTCGTATTCTTCACCGATTCTTATCATTTCGTTATAGAACTCTGCATACTCACGGAGATTCATCATATCAACGCGGGTATTCTGCTGTGAGACTGCAAACATTCCGTCATAAGTGAACTTTGCCTCACCTGCCTTACCGCGCTTGGTGGTGATGAGGATGACACCGTTCGCACCCTGTGCTCCGTAGATCGCTGTTGCAGAAGCATCCTTGAGGATCTCCATGCTTACGATGTCGGCAGGGTTGATTGTCGATAGTGGTGAAATTGTAGAAACCGAACCGTTTCCGAGAGCATCACCAAGACCGAATGAAGCACCTGAGTTTCCGCCACCCTGAACGATTACACCGTCAATGACGTAGAGAGGCTCTGCGTTGGCATTGATGGTAGCCTGTCCGCGGACGCGGATAGATGATGATGAACCAGGGGCTCCTGAAGTCTGAACAGCGGTCACACCGGCTGCACGACCCTGGAGAGTCTGATCAAGAGAGGAAACGATTGAACCCTTAAGGGATTCCTCGGTCATAGAAACCGACGAACCGGAAAGGTCGCTTCTCTTCATGGTACCGTAACCTACGACTACCACTTCGTCGAGAAGCTGTCTGTCTTCCTGCAGAGTTGCATTGTAGACGCTCTGACTGCCTACAAGAAGCTCTACATCCTTGTAACCGATGGAGGAAATGACCATAGTAGCTCCTTCCGGAACAATGATGGTGTATTTTCCATCCAGATCTGTAACGGCACCATTCATGGTACCCTTCTCAATGACGCTCGCTCCTACGACAGGACCTGCAGCATCAACGACTGTGCCGCTGACCTGTTTAGGCTGCGCCATGAGCGAGAAGCTCAAAAAGAGCATCGCCAAGCAAGTAAATAGTTTACTTTTCATGTTACTGAATTTTGGGTTAATAATTATGTGTAGTATGATTTACATATATCTTTCAAAGAACTGATGCTTGACTACAGGCCAATCGGGCTGTTCCCACACATTGTGGCCGGCAGTCGGGTAACACACCCATGACTTCTCCGCCTTGATGTGGTTATAACCGGCGAAGTTGGTGTGAGGAGGACATACCGGATCCTGAAGCCCTATGGCCATAATTACCGGACACTGTATCCTGTCGGTGAAATTCTTTACATCGAAATAGCTGAGAGTCCTGTAGAGATCATCCTCGGATATCCCCTTCTGCCTTGCAGCCTCGAGTATAGGGTCGCCAGGCCAATGCACCAAAGAGAAATAATCCTTGTAATCGTTCAGGAACGGTGCGGAAGGGGCGATAGCCTTGATGCGATGGTCAAGGGATGCAGCCACAAGAGTAAGGGCACCGCCCTGGCTTTCTCCATTTGCGAACACCCGTGAAAGGTCGGTCTGAGGCAGTGAGCACACGAAATCCACAGCCCTCACAGCATCCGCAAAAGCTCCACGATAATAATATGTTTCCTTGCTTTCTATCCCTCTCGTGCACCAGTCGTCCTTCTCGCCGGGCTTACGGTTGAAGGCCTGATTGCGGATGCAGAGCTGGAATTCGATCATCTGAGGATTGTCGGAAGGAGCGGGGTACCAGACATTGCTGCCATATCCCATATACGAAATCATGGCAGGATATTTTCCTTCTGCAACAGGAAGAAGAAGAAGGCCGCTCACCGTCTCGCCGCCAAAAGACTTCATATCTACGCGATATGACCTGCGGATATCGTTCGAACGATCTTCGAGAAGTGTAAGTTCATATTCCGGAGCCACCCCTGCAAGCTCGGCAAGAGTCTGTTCCCAGAAAGAGTCGAAATCCGGCTGCTTGTCCTGCTCAGAGATTATGTTTTCAGGATTGAATCCAAGATTTGTACGACAGAGCTCCACCTTCTCTCCACCCTTCTCTATAAGGCTAAAAACCGCCCTGTAGAAGCCTGGAGCGAGGTCTAGGTCAAATTTTAGCTCTGCCCCCCCCTGGTGGAATTTCACGGTCCTGTCGACATTCAGGACAGGCTCTCCGAAATCAGTCGAAACCTCAAGGACCACATCAGCCTTGTCATATATGGAAGAGGCCATTCTCGCCTCGACCTCGTGAGGTCCCTTGCCTGTGTATATGCCCTTGGTCTGGTCAAGCACAAACCATGTTTTCGGAAGCAGGGCCTTTTTGATGGCAGAGATAGCACCCTTGATGACATTGAGGGTGGATTCATCGCATGCATATACGGAATTGAGTCCCTGCTGCTCCTGAGCAGGATCGCCGCAATAGTCGTCACCCGGCTGCCAATAGAGGTTAGTCTCAGACTGGCCTGCAAGTCCTCCCCAGCCCCAGAAATTCAGGCCGGCAAAAAGCCCACCGTTTCTGGCAGAATCCTCTATACGTCCGAAGACATGGGTATAGTAGGCATCACGGGCAGTTGTCGGAGTTCCCTGCTTGAACTGGAAACCGTCGCGAGGAAATCCGAACTCTTCAAGCACCACAGGCTTTCCATATTTTTCAGCAAGAGCAAGATGATCATCTATATACTTGTCCGTGTTGGCTATAGCTACCGGAAGGTTTGAGCTGAGGGTGTTTTCGCGCACCCAGCTCCAGTTGTACGGCCAGATGTGGATGTTCATATAGTCGATATCCGGACAAGAGTGGATTCTCTCATAAAGAGACATGTCGTTCTCGCATCCCCACGAACCTTCGCTCCCGGATGAGACCATGTGATTTGGGTCGAGGGACTTTATCAGAGAAGCCGTGGTCCACATGAAATCCACAAACGCAGCCTGACCGGTGGAATCAGCCCTGAAGCAGCGTGGTTCATTGCCGATCTGCCATGAAAAGATTGCAGGATCATCCTTATACGGCTTGCCGGTGACTGTATTCGTACGGCTGACAACATGCTTCACATGGTCGTAGAACAGTTCCTTGGCCTTGTCGCATGTCACAAAACGGGAAACGGACTCCATGAAGGGGACATATCCGGACTCGGCAGGAATCAGAGCCTTGCCCTCTCCGGCCCACTCCAGATACATTCCGTATCCGCCAGACCATTCCCATGAATTATTGATATAAAGGACAGCCTTCATGCCCCTTTCGGCCATTTCTGCCAGGAGATAGTCCAGACCACGGAAGATGGTGTCGTTATAGACCCCCGGCTCCTTCTGAAGGGTAGGGCTGACGCGGGTAGGGATACCATCGGGGCCATCGCCGCCGACAAGAACACGCAGATTGGTCATACCCAATGACTTGAGTGTATCCAGTTCGGCCTCAAGACGTGCACGGTCGCCACCTTGGCCATCGCTTCCTAGAATGGCTCCATACCAGAAATTGGTTCCTACAAAATGTGATGGATAGTCCTCACAGACGAAATGCCCGTCCTTCACCTGAACGAAAGACGGCTCTGACACACGGCAGGAGCATGACAGAAATGCCATGGCTGCTGCCAGGACAGAAAAAATCCGAGATGATTTCATTTAATTTAGCGCTACAATTATATGGTAACGCAAAATTACGAATCGGTCTCTTGTTAAACAAATACAATGTTATCCATTAATAATACAAATTAAACAATAACCTTGTTCTTCTTGAACATAGCCCTGAAATCACGAGGAGTATAATTGCGTTTAGACTTGAAAGTACGGTTGAAATTGGACAGATTATTGAAGCCGCACTCATAGCATATTTCAGAAATATTCTTGGTAGAATCCACCAGCATTCTGGCCGCATAACCAAGACGTATATCCACTATATAATCAGACAAAGTCCTGCCTGTACGCTGACGAAAGAAACGGCTGAACGCAACGGGGCTCATCCCCACAAGATCCGCCAGGTCATTGAGCTTCAAAGACTTGGCATAATGCTCATTGATATACTGCTTAACCTTCTCCACCCTGCGGCTTTCCGCACCTCTTACAGAATGAGCGAAAGAGCTGGAAGCCAGCACCCTGGAATCATCGGATATAGACAACTCATACAGGACATACATAAACTTCAGAAACTGGATGAAACGCTCCTGCTCTCCAGCTATCCCGTCGAGGACAGAGTACACCTTCATTATAGATGAAACCGGGAAAGAAAGACCTTTGCCGGCCCTTCTGAGCATACGCCTGATAGAGGCAAACTGGTTTTTGGAAAGCAGTTCACTCCCGAATATATCCGGGGAAAACTGTATGGTTATCTCCCTGATATCCTTCGATTTACAGTTCCCCTGCTCCCACACATGTTCAAGATCCTGACCGCCTATAAGCACCAGTTCATAATCCCCGATCTCCTCAACGCTGTCACCGACAATGCGCCTCACCCCCTCACCATGCTCTATGAAATTCAGTTCATACTCCTTGTGCCTATGCAGAGGATAGGTGAATTCCGTCTTATGACGCTCCACAATATAGAAACAGTCCCTCTCGGACAGCCTTGTTATCTCAGTCAGTACCTTTGACATATCTTTACTTTAGTTTAAACCTCCGCAAAGATACAATTTTCTCTAATTCTGATACTATTTTAACTTATATTTAATGATTATTATCTGATTTCTTGACGTCGCGGAAAGTATCATATATATTTGCATAACACAAAGCCACACAAATGAAGACATCTGCAGAATTGTTTGCGGCACAGGCACTTGCGTCGCAGTTGAGAAAAGAACTGACCGGCAACATCCTTCCTTATTGGATGGAAAGGATGTGCAATGGAGAGGAAGGATTCTACGGACGCATCGATGGAAACGAGATGCTTGACCCGGCGGCTCCGCTGGGAAATATCATGACGGCGCGGATCCTATGGACCTTTGCATCTGCATACAGGATTCTCGGCAAGCAGGAATATCTGGAGATGGCACTCAAGGCTAAGAATCTACTTATCAGCAAGTTCTACGACCCTGAGTTTGGTGGAACCTATTGGTCATTGAACGCTGACGAAAGTCCGCTGGACACTAAAAAGCAGATATATGCGATAGCTTTCACCATCTATGGCCTGGCGGAACTCAACCGTGCTACCGGCGACGACCAGGCCCTGGAATATGCCATAAAGCTTTTCAATTGCATAGAAGACCATAGTTACGATGAAGTGCTCGGCGGATATTTCGAGGCCTTCACCCGAAGCTGGGATATCATCGAAGACATGCGCCTGAGCGACAAGGATGCAAATGAAAGCAAGACAATGAACACCCACCTCCATGTGCTGGAGGCGTACACCTGCCTTTATCGCGTATGGAAAAGTCCGCTTCTTGAGGAAAGGCTTCGAGCTCTTATAGAGGTGTTTGAAAGACATATTCTCGGCGCTGACGGGCACCTGAAGCTATTCTTCGACGATTCCTGGAACTGCGGATACGATATCGTTTCCTATGGTCACGACATCGAGGCGTCTTGGCTGCTGCATGAAGCGGCGCTGGTGCTGGGAAACCCCGAGGTACTTGCCCGCATCGAGGCTCTGGTTCCGCACATCGTCGCCGCGGCATCCGAGGGATTCTCGCCAGAGGGGGGAATGATATATGAACAGACTGGAGCCGGTTCAGGGGCAGCGCCAGGAGATATGGACGCCGCTTGGGAAATTGATGCAGACCGCCACTGGTGGGTGCAGGCTGAAACAGTTGTGGGATACTTCAATCTATGGGATCATTTCGCAGAGCAGAAAGCGCTCGAAAACGCCCTGATGTGCTGGGAGTTCATCAAGGCATCACTCATCGACAGGGAGAACGGCGAATGGTTCTGGAGCCTGCGCGAAGACGGCTCGGTAAATCGCGACGACGACAAAGCCGGCTTCTGGAAATGCCCTTACCACAACGGACGCATGTGCATGGAGATCATTGAGAGAGTCGAGGTCTACCTCACCGATAAACAAGAAAAAAGGGGCTTGACTAATACTTTTTAGTCACTTTATATTGCCCCATTCAATCCGGAGCGTCAGTCAACTTTTAGGAGATTTTTGTGACTGACGGTCACTATTTTCGTCATTTTTTCATAGTTTTAGCCACCGTCAGTCATAAAAATGGGCAAAAACTTGACTGACGGTTTTGAAAGGAAACCTCCCGAAGTCCCCGAAAGAAAACCCCGAAAGAAAACCCCGAAAGCTTTTGTCTGACTTTCGGGGGTTCATAAGATTGGCTGCCTTTTTTATATTTCAGAACGGTTCCTAACGCTCTGCCTTAGACTCGAGGAAGAGCTCGTCCATCTGCTCCTGGTCGATGTATGATGGAGAGTCGATCATCACGTCGCGACCCTGGTTGTTCTTAGGGAATGCAATGTAGTCACGGATGGTCTCCTGACCGCCGAAGAGAGAGCACACGCGATCGAAACCGAATGCGAGACCTCCGTGTGGCGGAGCACCGAACTTAAAGGCGTTGATGATGAATCCGAACTTATATTCAGCGTCTTCCTTGCTGATGCCGAGAACCTCGAACATACGCTCCTGCATTGCCGCCTCGTGGATACGGATAGATCCGCCGCCGAGCTCTGTTCCG
>JAEIGA010003440.1_pt1 | contig 24808 bp, 22 predicted proteins | sample 9270691 | NCBI WGS metagenome assembly JAEIGA01 (sample SAMN17057246, study PRJNA624740) | gut metagenome | biome: biome; isolation source: fecal sample | host: Bos grunniens | place: China: Xizang | collected 2019
AACTTCCACTTCGTGTCGCTCATTTTTTAGAGCGGAAAAGCGGTGCAAAGGTAAAACATATTTTTGAAACTACCAAATTTTTTGGAAACTTTTTTCAAAAAATATTTTTAAGAACCTTTTTGCCTGCTCGCCGTTTTAAAGACGAAAGCGGATGCAAAGATAAAACACTTTTTTGAAACTACCAAATTTTTTGGAAACTTTTTTCAAAATATTTTTAAGAACCTTTTCTTGTCGCCGCCAGAGAACTATTTATCTCTGATTGCGGGTGCAAAGGTAGTGCTTTATTTTTATTCTCCAAATATTTTATTAAAAAAATTTCAAAATTCTTTGATTTTTTGAAAAACCGCATCTATACCTATATATATAATATATATAAGAGTCGACGCTGGACAATGCGCACATACAATATATAACCAATCATAGCAACCTCTTCAAACTCCCACAAGCATAAAAAAGCCCCGAGCGACAACTTTCACTCGGGGCGATAGTATCAATAGAGCTAATTACTCGGCAACTGTCACAACATTTGCATCAGTTGAAGTCTCGACATCAACAGACTCTGGTGTCTCGACAATGGGAGATTCGTCTGCGGCGAACTCCTCCTCAACAGCAAGAGGATCTTTCTGCTCGAACTTAAACGGTATAGACTCATCGAGCTCGGCAAGCTGCTCGGGTGTCAGCTCCTCCAATGGACAACCATACATCTTCTCTGAAATACGGTTGCGATACATATCAAAGCCCGCCTGCACCTCCTTCATAAGGCTCTCACGAGTCTCCGCTGGGAGCTTATCAGCAGCGATGAAGCCAGCAGCATCAATCTTAACGCCGTCAGCCACGTTTATTGTCTCATGATTTGTGAGCAACATTCCCTCGATAACACGTGCCAACGAGCCATCCTCTTCGGGAGTATCACCAGCCTCATCAGTAAAGACACGGTCACCGACACGCACCTGGTTCTCGCTAACGAACTCAATGATAACTGGAGTATTGCTAACAGTGCTATAACGATCTGCACCACCCTCGAAAGTGGTAGGCGTACCAAAGACAAGTGCATATAGCACAAACAACCAGTGTGCTGAAATAGCCGCAACAAGACCACCAATAGTATGAGAGAGGATAGCCTTTGATGTGAGCTTACGGTAGCCAAGAGCATCGAGCATAGCAGTATGTGTGCTCAAGTAACCACTCCAACACATACCAATAGCGGTGAACACTGCGATAGCGTTACCATCAACCCACCCCTCCTGAATAAAGCCAGGGATAAGACCGAGGGCAGCACCTACAGCACCAAGAGCTGTGATGGGGAATGCCATAAGCGCGGGATGCTCGAAGCCGAAGAGCCAGTCAAAGAGGAAGTTGATCTGACCAAAGAGCCACGGCAAGAAGCCCACACCCTCATAAGCAGCACCGTCATAGACACCATTTTCACCAGTTGTGAAGGTGAGAATCATAACAAATGTTGAGATAATCAACACACCAGGGATGATGGACATACCAACGTCGACACCACCCTTACCACCATCGAGCAAGGCATTGAGGATACGCGTAAACATAGAGGTCTCCTTGACGGCCTCCTGCTCCTGCATATCGCCAGCATCGAGAACGGCGGCATCCTCCTCAACAAAGTTAGGATAGTTCTTGCGAACAAAGTACTGCATTATACGAGTAGATACGATACAGCCGATAACAGCACCAATCAAACCAATAAAGGGCTCAACAAAGAAACCCTGCGAAATCATAAAGACGATAACAAGAAGACCCATACCGAAGGCTGTACCGAAGTTGGTGAGCGAGATAAACTGGTACTTCTTGAAGTAGGTGCTGAAACGCTTATCCTTCGCAAGCGAGATAATAGCAGGATTATCCGAAAGGAAGGTCATAACGGCACCGAGTGATGCTACACCAGGGAGGTTGAAGAGGGGCTTCATCAGCGGACGCAAGATGCGCTCCAAAAGGCTAACCACACCAAACTCAACAAAGATTGCACCAAGCGCACCTGTGATAACACAGATTGCCATAAGGTAGAATACGGTATTTAGCAGCAAGTCGTGCGCTGTCTTCATAATGGTATTGAGCATATTCGGCAGACCCATAACAGAGCCGATACCGCCAAAGATGCCTACCACAATAAGAAGGCAGAAGATACCTGGTAAATACTTCTTAATTCTGTTTTGCTTCTCCATATATCTAAATTATTACTGATTTATACATTTCGCTCATTACATCTTTGCCTCGCGCTTATCTATAATCTTGTTGATAAGTTTCTGGGCCGCAGATATCATATCAATACGCCAAGTAAGACCCACAGTGAGGTATGAGCCACCATCGAGAGCAGTACCAGCTGGATTAGTATTATTACCGATATTGTATGCATAAGCTGCGTGCAGACGTATATCGCGGTTACCTCTACCGCCCAATGGATAATACTCAACTCCACCACCTACACGAGTCATCTCTGTACCAGGATAGAGGAACAAGCCTGCAGGATAGCCACTACCTACCTTATCGTAGGTAGCCTTTGCAAAGATGTTTACACGCTCGGCAACGAGGTATGAGAACTCTCCCATAATAGAGAAGTTCTCAAACAACAACTCTTTCGCACTCACACCACGATTCATAAGGTCTATCTGGAGCTTTGCATCGCCAAACTTAAACTGATTACCGAGTACCACGTAGGCATCATACTTGCCAGGGGCATACTGCGAGAAGTTAAGTGAGTGCAGAGCTGTATAACAGCCGTGCGAGCCCGACCAATAGAGGTTATAGGCGTAGTAGTCCGCCTCACGACTATCATAAGGACTCTGGCAGAACTGGAACGTAAGGGTGTCGTTGCCCTTGTTTGTGGTAAATGCAACGCTTGCACCAAGCTGATAGCACGCTACATTATTCCAATACTCCGAGCAGAAGTAAAGATCAATAGGTGCGCGGTCATACTCCCAGCCACCAATCATCACAACCTGCTTACCTGCCGAGATTGCCCAATTTTTTGTCGGGCGATATGTCAAGTGCAGCCAGTCGGTATTGTGAGCAAAGTCCGACAAACTATTAACACGATTAAAACGCTGACGCCACGAGTAGGTAAACTTCTGGGTAATCTGTCCGTCGATACGCAGATTAAAGTAGCGCACCTTGAAGCCTGACGCAGCATCAATCTTATCGCCATTAAGAGCCTCATTGAGATAGTCGAAACGTGCCTCGACGCCCAGCTTAAAGAGCTCGTTACACTCGTCATAGCCCTGCTGCGCACTTACGCTGCCACAACCAAGCAACACCGCTACAACACACAGCATCTTTGTAATTGCCGCGCTCGGCGCAGCCATCAATCGGGTAAAGGTTTTCTTCATATATTAAGGTTTTATCTAATTTAGCGACTCAATATCGAAAACAATAATACAAAGATAGTCAAAAAATTGAAAAGTAAAAGGGTAACACCCACTTTTCATCACCATAATTTAGGTTATTATTCATCGTGTAATTACCGCTATGGAGCGATGTTTGCCCTCGACAGCAAAAAAATTATGATTATTGAATTGTAGATTGTAAATTTTTACTATCTTTGCACCCACGAACATCGAAATTCGTTGGACCCATAGCTCAGTTGGTTAGAGCAGCGGACTCATAATCCGAAGGTCGTGGGATCATGCCCCTCTGGGTCCACAACACAAAAGATGCGGTTACAAGCAGTTGTAACCGCATCTTTACTTTTATGCTATAACCACTCATACTCCGCACTTCGCCTTCCACTCGGTAGTTAGCACTTTATAGCATCGTGGACATCTGTCGGGCAATGCACGCAGCAGTATTTCGGATATTTTCGCGCGCAATATCGCATCGCATAAGTTCTTCGAGAGGTCTACTCGGGTCGGCAATAGCATATATACGCTTAAAGCCGCTATCACGCAGAGCCTCGCACCAGGCAACGCTACCACCAATAGCTACGACATCTATACCCTGTCGCATTGCTGCGCGCAGCACACCAGACGGAGCCTTACCCATAACCGTCTGGCTGTCGATGCGCCCCTCGCCCGTAACAACAAGGTCGCAACCAGCAATAATGCCATCGAAGTCCATAGTACCGAGTATCATCTCCACGCCACGCTCAAGGCGCGCACCAAGCACAGCCATAAATCCTGCGCCCATACCACCAGCTGCACCAGCACCCGACACCATCGACACATCGCGGCAACAATATCGCGCTACTACATCAGCATAGTTACGTAAGCCCCTATCGAGCAACTCAACCATAGCACCATCCGCCCCCTTCTGCGGAGCATACACCACAGCTGCACCTTGCTCGCCATAGAGCACATTATCGACATCGCACGCAACAACAATCTCGGCATCACGCAACGTGGAAAGCATCCCACTATCATCAATCTGTGCAAGCCGCACAAGGTCGCTGCCTCGACCAAGTAGCTCACGACCCGCTGCATCTAACAACCTAAAGCCGAGTGCGCGCAACATACCCATACCACCATCATTGGTAGCACTGCCTCCAATACATATACGCAAGCGACGACAACCTCGCCTCAACGCATCGGCAATAAGCTCGCCCGTGCCGTATGTAGATGTGAGCATAGGATTACGCTCATCGTGCGCTAAAAGTGTAAGACCACTCGCCGACGACATCTCGATAATGGCAATATCGCCCGCAACAACACCATAGCGCGCCTCGACAGGTCGCCCCAATGGGTCGGCAACAGCGACCGTAACATACTCACCGCCAAGTGTATCGACAAGAGCCTCAACGCTACCCTCGCCACCGTCAGCAATAGCAACACCTCGCACCTCGCAGTCGGGCATAACGCTACCCCACCCCTCGGCAAATGCTACGGCAACCTCGCGCGACGACAAAGAGCCCTTAAATGAGTCTGATGCAACAACAATCTTACGCACGGCAAACTATCTCTACATAAAATATCTAAAACAAGAGGAGGGAGCACCGCACAACATTAGCGGCTACCTCCCTCCTCTATATACTCAACGTCACTACTCGTGGTCGTCGTGGTCGTGGTCATCGTGAACGTGGACAACGCCATACTCATTGCTATTGGTAAGCTTAACACCCGCAAACTCGCCAGTTAGTGAGCGCAGGAATGCCTCAACAGCATCGTTCTCCTCCTCGGTAAGTTCCACATCGCACTGGTAGAGAGCCATATCGTGGATTGCCTCCTCGAGCGTATGGCGTGTGCCATCGTGGTAGTAGGGCCATGTAAGCTCAACGTTGCGCAGGCCTGGAACCTTGAAGCGGTGACGGTCACGCTCGTCGCCTGTCTGCTTGAAACGTCCGTTATCCTCTTCGGTAAGTTCCAAACCACGATCCTCGAAGTAGTGACGACGCAAACCCATAAGCTCATAAGACTCGCCACCGAGGTTGATGCCAACGTGGCACGTAGCGCAGTTATGCTCCTTAAAGAGCTCATAGCCGCGTAACTCCTCTGCAGTGAGAGCACTGTCATCACCAAGCAACCACTTATCGAAAGCCGAGTTAGGCGTAATAAGCGTGCGCTCAAACTCCTCGATAGCATTGGTAATGTTCGCCTCGGTCAGACCGTCAGGATATACTGACGTAAAGGCAAGGTTGAACGCCTCGTCAGCTGCGAGCTTGGCTATAATCTCATCAAACGATGTAGATGCCATCTCCACAGGGTTGAGCGGAGGGCCTGCTGCCTGCTCTGCAAGAGTCTTGGCACGACCATCCCAGAACTGAACGAAGTTATATACAGCATTATACACGGTAGGCGCATTTACGCCACCCATACGACCCTCAACGCCATCAGAGTACTGGTGGTTGTCAACGCCACCCGTAGCCAAGTCGTGGCAAGTAGCACACGACACGGTGTTATCCACCGAGAGGCGTGGGTCGTGATAGAGCTTATATCCCAATATTGCCTTACGAGTGTCTACATCGAAGTTTGCGACGATAGGACGTATAGGCTCACCTGCGCGCTCACCCTCAAGACTATCGTTATAGTAGGCTACGCGATACTGGCGCGCCCAGTCAACGATGATGTCGCGCTTGTCGCTTGTCATCTGGCTACCCCAGTGCATAAGGTAGTACTTCGCAGCTGGCATACGCTTATCAATAGCCACCTTCTCAACCTTTGCCACATCAACGGGTTTGGGGGCTACACCACCCTTAAGGGCAGTCATCAGCGCAGAGATATCATACGCACGATAGCCCTCCTCGACATCAGCCTTAATGAGGTCGCCAACAACGGGGAAGTCGGCATAGAATGGCAACTTGGCATTTGTTGTATGGCAGCTAATACAGCCTCCATCCTCCAAGATAGCATACACACGCTCCTCAACGGGCAACTCGTCCGAAGGGGGATAATTGGCAACGCGGTAAGCAATACAGACAAGTGCCGCAACTGCCAACAAACTCAACAAACATAGTAACTTTTTCATAATTTATCTATTTGGGTTTAACACATAATTTACTCTATCATTCACTATCAGCTTTTTGTGTGGCTCATAACTACGAGCTACGTTGCTAATTATAGGCGTGCACGCTATCAGCTGCCGAGGGCAAGTATGAAATACCCCACCAGCACATCTGCAACGCAACAAAGCCAAGAACAACACATAGGTAGAACCTACGTCTACCTGCGCCGAGGTGGAGTGCTATAAGATATATAGCCCACGTGACAGCCGCCCACGCCTCCTTGGCATCCCACGACCAGTAGGCTCCCCACGCCTCCTTTGCCCACAGAGCACCTGTAAGCATACCTACACTAAAGAAGGCTACACCTCCATAAATAAGCCGCTCAACAGCCTCGCCCACATCGGCACGCGGGCGCGCCAGACCATACAACGAGAGCAGTGTGGCACATCCGAGCAGCGCGTAGGAAAACATATATACCGTTACGTGTGGCACAAACCATACACTCTGTAATGCTGGCATAAGCGTCTGGTCGTGCAGCTCGGGACGCAGGATGTTGATGGTCATAAAGACCGTTGCCATAAGCGTCGAGAAGCTCAACACCCAGCGATACGACCACCTGATATATGTAAAGACTCCCGCCAAGAGCAAAAACAGCGAGTACCACAAGCGCGTTTCGCCCATAGTGCGTAGCGGAGGACGCTCAAGCGTGAGCCATAGAGCAGCGACAAATGCCGACATAACTACAACAGCCAACACCGACATAACTATAGCCACACGGCTACGATTACGACTGCGCAGTGCCACAACAGCACCCAGCAGCGCAAATGCGAAGACTACGCCCGCAACATAGGGGAATATATTCCAACCAAGCATCATCGCTCACATCGGTATTTTTCGGTTGTCACCATTCGGGGCCCGCGCAAAAACATAAGCACAGCTCCCACAATAAGCATCACTATACCCAACATCGTGAGCCATCGCCACGGCTCACTAACAAGCTCCACAACACAATACTTGCACGGAGTATCACTATCGTAGCTCACCAAATAGAGCGTATCGCTCCACGTGAGCATATATGGATGGTTGACCTTAAGCGGCACAACGTCGCCATCAACAGCTACGTGCGCCTCGAAGTGCGAGGGAGTACCATTGTCGTAGTATGATGCAGTAAACTCCTTGAGCTGCAACTCGTACTCCATCGTATGCATAACGCCCGACATATCGTAAGCCACCGATGTCGTTGCATCGCGCTCAACCACTACGCGCAACTGCTCACGGTCGGCAGCACCATAGTAGCCCGCTACTAAAGCAAGCCACAAGCCCACGTGGTTCAGCACAAATCGCCATCTTACGCCACCAGCATTACGCCAGCCACGCATAATGACCATTTGCAGGTGTGTCAAGACAAAGAGCATTGCCACCACAACGCCCCACGACTCAGAGGATGGCTCACGTTGCAGTCCAAGTACAAGGGCAACAACGACCATAAGCAATAGCGACAGCCACGTAGCACGCATTGACAAGAGGTACTGCGCAAGGCGGCTTGTAGCGCGTCTGCGGTACAGCTCTACAGTACAGACCATACACAGCAACAGAACAATGATATTAAGTGGCGCACCAAACAGCTCTACGGAGAAGTCACCCAACAGCCACTGCGGCACAATAGCCACAATGACCATTACACTGATTAGCAACACCTCCACCGTTGATGATATGTTACACTTGCCACCCATTGCACCTCTCTTTGGTGTAAAGATAGTACATTTTTTATAAAAGAGTGCATATAATGGATAGAAAAATAATATGATTAGTAAAAATTATGTGTCGCACAACACAAAAACGCCCAACAACGCAAGGTGGTTGTTAGGTTATATTATGCAACACTTATACAGGCACAACGGCTCCTACGGCACAGGGTCATAGCCAGAGCCGCCCCACGGATGGCAGCGCAAAAGGCGGCGCACCGTAAGGTACAAGCCCTTAATAGCACCGTGCTTGCGCAACGCCTCGACAGCATACTGCGAGCAGGTGGGGGTGAAGCGGCACGAAGGGGGCTTAAGAGGTGAGATACACACCTGATAGAAGCGCACCAAAAGTATAAAGGGGAGGGCGACGAGTCGCTTAACTGCGCTCTGCAACCTCTTGAAGAATGCGGCGCACGGCATAGCTAATAGTTTTATAAGGGAGTACCTCCTTGGCAGAGTAGACAAAGGCGATATCCATTGCCACATCCTTGCCTGCAAGTGCCTCGTGCAGCCCACTCTTCTGAAGGCGGTATGCCTCCTTGGTGCGGCGACGCAGTAGGTTGCGGCGATTGGCTCGCTTATGATAGCGTTTAGGAACAGAGAAGAGCACCTCAACACTTGGCGAGGTACTCTTCTCGGTATAGACGATATATCGGAAAGGATACACAAAGCCCGCCTCGCCATCCGCAAAGAGGCGACGTACTACCGTCAGCGACTTGAGTCGCTCGGTGGATGGCAACGAGCACGATATCATCCGTTACTGGTTCTTCTTAACTGTACGTGTACGTGTCTTCTTCTGGAGCTTGGTCTGCTGACTACGGATAAACTCCTCCTTCTCAAGGTTCTCCTTAAGCTCAACATCGCCAATAGCAACACCCTCGGCAATCTTCTTGCAGTATATATCGAGAGCCTTAACCATTGACGGTGCCTCGGGAGAGGGCGCAGATGCCTTAACCTTCAAGCCTGCATCAATAGCCGAGCGCAACGTTGCCTCACCAAAGGTGGCAACAACTGGAAGTTTGGCAACATCGAAATTCTCGACAAGTGCCTTGACATCCGACGGTGAGTATAGTGCAATGATGTCGTACTCCTCGGGCTTGAGGTCAGACATATCGGCAGATACCGTGCGCGCAAAGACCACAGGGTCGCACTTAAGCTTGAGCTTTGATAAGGTCTCGGGCAACTCGGGCTTATACGGCTCGGTGAGAGCAAGCATAAACTTCTCGTCCTTATGCTTTACGATAAGCTCCAACAGTGAGTTGAACGTACCATCAGCAAAGGCAATCTTACGCTTGCGGTAGACGATGTACTTCTGCAAGTAGAGGGCTACAGCCTCGGTGTTGCAGATATACTTCATAGTCTCTGGAACAGTGATACGCGCCTCCTCGCAGATATGGAAAAAGCTGTCGATAGTGGTACGCGACGTGAATATCATAGTGGTATGATCCAATATCTCGGTACGCTGCGCACGAAACTCCTTAAGAGTAACACCCACCACTCGCATAAGTGGCTTATAATCTACCGTAAGACCATTTTTTTCAGAGAACTCGTGAAAAGGCGACTTTTCTATTACAGCCGGACGCGGCTGCGACACTAAAATCCTATTTACTTTCAAAGTTTATAGTATATTATTTATTTAAAATACATCTAATTTATATTGCCCTAATCGCGTAATAACGCGCATCTTCTGTCCACACATCATTGAGTATCAGCTTATTATCCCACACCCAACTACCCTACCGCAGTAGGTACTATGGCATACAAAAAGCTCAAAGGCAGCAAAATTGCGGTGCAAAGGTATAAAAACCAATACAAAATTGAAATATTTTTTCCAACAAAGAATAAAAAAGTATCTTTTAAATATATGATTAACAACACAACAAAGCAAATAGCAAGAATTATTGACCACGCTTGAACCTCGCTTGCTGCAACAACCAACCATACGGCAATAAGCGGGTAGAGCACAACAACCATACGCACAAAATTCATACGCAATATAGCAGCTAACGTGGTAACAGCATCTGTGCGTGTTATCCACTCCACAATCTTATGCAGCGCATATTGCCACGCGAGTATTGCACCTACCAGCAACAGTGCCACTACTGGGGCATAGAGTACTCTGCTATCTGCATATAGCACAGAGTCATAGGGCAATATGCCGTCAACTAACCTTACGCCGACAAGTGCCAAGAGCAGTATACCCAACACACTCGCCACATTCTTAAAGCGTGCTAACGGCAGCTCTCCTCCCTCGTCCGCCATACGACTCTCGCCGTTTGTACCAACAACACCACTCCATATTGAGCCAACGAAGCCCCACGAGCGGAACAGCATAGTAAGGTAGACGATAAGGCTGATAAGTATTAGCAACTGGTAGATAACACCCACCGACAGCGATGGCTCAAGCACATCGGGCTTCGACATCACACCAAGCAGACTATCGCTACCAAAGATAGCATCGACACTGCCCTCGCGGTAGCCACCCTCATAGATAGGCTCACCCGACATAAGCTCCGAGCCGCGACCATAGACCGCAGCGGGGCGAGCTACATAATAGCCCAATGCCTGATATGTCTCCACACTGTTATACATCCTCTTCGCGGCGTTTAAGTGTTACACGTATTGTCGTGCCGAGACCTATCTCGGAGCGCACAACGGCTATCTTGCCACGATGGTACTCCTCGATGATGCGTCGTGACAGCGACAGACCGAGACCCCAGCCTCGTGTCTTGGTGGTATAGCCTGGCTCAAAGATACGCGTCCAATTACTCTTGGCGATACCCTTACCCGTGTCGCTCACCTCAACAAAGACACTATCTTTATTCTCGCCAACAACAACATCAATAGCACCCTGACCCTGCATAGCGTCGAGCGAGTTCTTCATAAGGTTTTCTATGACCCACTCGAATAGTGCCGCATTAATATCGGCACGTATCGGTGCCATAGCCAGTCCGTTATATGTTAGTGTGACGTTACGGGGTACACGACGGTGGAAGTACATCACCGTATCGCCCACAACCTCGTTTATATTCATCATCGTAAGCTGTGTCTCGGAGCCAATCTTCGAGAAGCGGTCAACAATCTTCATAAGATGCGCCAAGTCCTTCGACATCTCCTCAACAGCCATCTGGTCGACAGGCTGCTCACGCAGATACTCCACCCAGCCGAGCAACGACGATGTAGGCGTACCGAGCTGGTGTGCCGTCTCCTTTGCCAAGCCTACCCACACGCGGTTCTGCTCATTCTGCTTGGTTGACGAGAAGGCGATATAGGCAAAGATTGCAAAGATGATGATGATAACAAGCTGCACATAAGGAAACAGCGCAAGTGCCTGACTATGTGCGCTCGACACCAAACCCGAGTAGTCGGTCATACCGTAGTATATGGTGAGCGTCGTGCGGTGCATAATGCCGTATGACACCGAGATCGGCTTATTATTCTCGCTCATACGCATAATCTCGCTACGCAGCATCTCGGCGTTGTCGACAACCTCGGACGGTAGATTGGTCACAAGCACATTAAGACGTTCATCGGCAATGATAAGCGGCACGTTGGTATGCTCGGCGAGCTTATTGAGCAGCTCGGGGTTATATACCATCTGTCCTCCAATGTTTGTAGAACGCAAAATATCCTCCCACATCTCGACAGCGTTACGCTCATCACGACGCAACTGCTCTATGGCAGCCTCGTCCTCATGCTTCATATTGGTAGATACAGACCACGTATAGTACACCGACAACGCAGCAAGAGCCAGTCCCACCACTATTACGATGGTGTGACGGTGTGATGTAAACTTTGACGATATGTTAATACGCGGAAACTTCATTACTTTAGGGCGACGTTTAGATATTAGTGCATATCGAGGTCTTGCTCACGAAGGATGCGATTATACTCCTCGCCATTGAGAAGCAGCTCTATGGCAGCCTCCACCTCTTCGTCACGCAGTGCGGAGTACTCGATAGCACCCTCACGGTAGGCATAGCGCAAGACAATTTCGGTGTTAAGAGCATCAATAATCTCTCGACGATAGGTCTCCATATTAGACATCTTATCATCCTTGACCTGCGCCTTGATACCCTCCAAAGCCTCGCCAAGATGCTCGTCGTAGAGATCATTTTCCAGGGCGCGCTCCAAAGCCTTAAGCGCACGACGTGTCTCCGACTCGTATGGCACCTCCTTATCTCGGATGAACTCAACGAAGTCGGCATAGTCTGCATCCGTAATTGAGAATGTGCGGAGGTCTAAATCCTCGCCTGCGTGGCGACGCATATACTCATCAGCCCAATCCTCCATATATCCCATTGTGTATAGCGTCACTGCAAAACGGCTAACATATTGCGGCTCGTGCTTTACATCGGGGACAATGCCGCCACCATCATACACTAAACGACCACCTCGCGTACGATACTCCTTGATAAGTGAGTCAGGCACAGACTCGACACTACCATCTACACGTCGCTTTGAGTAGTTTACAGCCTGTATACAGCGTCCCGAAGGGATGTAATACTTCGCTGTGGTATACTTTAGGAAGGTGTTATAGCCTACGTGGCGCGTACCCTGCACAAGACCCTTGCCATAGGTGCGCTGACCCATAACAACACCTCTATCCATATCCTGCAAGGCTCCTGCCAATATCTCCGAAGCTGATGCCGATGAGCCATTAACGAGCACCACGATAGGCAGGCTCTCTGCAAGCGGAGCATACTTGGTTACGTAGTGTTTCAACGACGACGAGTCACGTCCCATAATAGAGACCACCCTCTGGTCACGAGGCACAAAGAGCGACACGATGTTTACAGCCTCCTGCATAACACCGCCGCCATTTGAGCGATAGTCGAGGATAAGACCACGTAACGAGTCCTGCGCCAACATAGCCTCAAGTGCGTGACGTACCTCATCGTAGCTACCCTCGATAAAATCGTTGTGGCTGATATAGCCAACACCATCGCGCAACACACCTGCGTAAGAGACACTCGGCATAGATATACGACGACGCTTGAGTGTAAGCGTATCACGCGAAGCGTCAATATTGCGCTCGATGACAACCGTCACATCGGTCTCGGGGTCGCCCTTGAGGCGCGAGCTGATGGCTGCAACATCTACCCCCTTCATATGCTCGCCATTGATAGCCAATATCTTATCACCTATCTTTACCCCACCAACATCTGCGGGCGAGCCCTTATAAGGCTGAGCAAAGATTACATAATCGCCACGCTTACGTATGAGCGAGCCTACGCCACCATACTTACCCGTTGTGAGCACCTCAAACTCCTCCATACTCTTCTCTGAGAGGTACTCCGAGTAGGGGTCTGTCGCAACAACAAGACCCGCAGATGCGTTCTCAAGGAGCACATCCACCGACACCTCGTCGACATAGCCCGTATCAAACTCGCGCATAATATTTGCAAGAATCTCGGTAGCCCGACCCAACTCAAAATCGGCATCAGTGCGCCCAGGCTCTTGTGCATAAAGCATAACGGAGCTAAATAGCATAGCCGCCATAGCAACCACACCACGCACAAAGCTCGATATATCTTTAAAACCTCTCATCCTTTACTCGAAACGGCTATTATGTACATACGCCTTAAGCTGAAACATAACGCGAGCAACCGTGCGTCGCAAGCCATATAGTTCAACACCCGTTGCTGTGGGACGCACCTCGATACGATCCTCCCACATAAGCATTGCACGGCGCAAAAAGGTGTCGGCACGGAAGACACGCACGCCATCACGCTCCTCATCAAGACGAAAGCCGTGAACCTGCATAGCATTGATAAGGCGCACACTGTCCTCATTAAGATTTATGCCATCAACCCTACCTCGCATAAAGCCAAACAGTGGGTAGAGTGCCGCCAGCACAACAAAGGCAACAACCATCCACACACCTCTATCCGACTGCAGCTGCGCCTCAATCTGCAACCACGGGCTAACCTGCGGCGCAGAGCCTACAGCATACATCAGCCACACCAAGGCTACATATAAAACGCACAAAAACACCAAATATTTCAGCGATCTAACAACGTATTTCATATCTCAAATTATATACAACAACTATTCCGCAACTCTACCACCAGGCACGATGCGACGTACCGCCTCGGCAACATCCTCCATAAGCCAGCGCGGTGTAGAGGTGGCACCGCAGATACCGACACTTGTAACACCCTCAAACCACTCGCCACACAGCTCCGAAGCCTCCTCAATATTGTACGAATTATTATTTGCGCGGCGGCACACGTCATAGAGTACACGTCCATTTGAGGACTTGCGACCACACACAAAGACCACAACGTCAACACTCTGTGAGAAGGTTATAAGGTGCTGCTCTCTGCCCGCCACACGACGGCATATTGTATCGTCGAGCGTAACCTTGTCGGCACACTCTGTGCGCTCCATTATGACACTACCAAGATGACGAAACAGTTCAATGGATTGTGTCGTCTGCGACAGGAAATATATCGGACGTGAGAAGTCAACGCCATCAAGGTCTGCCTCCTTCTCGACAACGATGACATCGTCGCCCACCTGACCCGTAAGACCTACCACCTCGGCGTGACCACGTTTTCCGAGCAACACAACGCTACCACCCACCTCCTGCATACGACGATAGGCATCACGCACGCGACGCTGTAGGCGCGCCACAACAGGGCAAGTGGCATCAATGATGGTTATGCCAAGCTCCTCGGCACGGCTATATGTCATAGGAGGCTCGCCGTGTGCACGTATGAGCAACGTGCGCCCACCGAGCGTAGGCATATCATCGTGCTTCACAGTGCGCAGACCACGCTCCTCAAGGCGTTGCACCTCGACGCGGTTATGTACAATATCCCCCAACGAGTATACCTCGCCGACACGCTCCAATGCCGCCTCTGCCTCGCCAATGGCACGCACCACACCGAAACAGAAACCCGAATTTTCGTCAATCACTACACGCATAACAGACTACTTGCCGCTTATAACCTCATTGAAACGCTCCATAAACCACACCATCTGCTCGTCAACGGTCATAGAGGAGTTGTCAAGCACGATGGCATCGTCAGCCTTGCGCAACGGCGATATAGCACGTGTCATATCCGCCTTATCGCGCGACACTACATTCTCGTAAATCTCTTCGAGTGTTACCTTATCGCCTTTGGCAGTAAGCTCCTTATAACGACGCTCGGCACGCACCATAGCATCGGCAGTCATATATATCTTAAGCTCCGCCTCGGGGAAGACAACAGTGCCTATGTCACGACCATCCATCACCACACCGCGCTTTTTGCCCATCTGTTGCTGCATAGCAACGAGCTTTGAGCGTACATCGCCTATAGAGCTGACAGCACTCACGCAGTTGCTCACCTCGATAGTGCGTATCTTACCCTCAACAAGGTCGCCATTGACATAAATGTCGCTGGCACCACGCTGCGGGTTGAAACGAAAGTCAATGTTTATATCATTCAACATTGACACCACGCGCTCCTCGTCAACGATGCCCGAGTTAATGGCTCCGTGCTCCAACGCATAGAGCGTGACGGCACGATACATAGCACCAGTGTCGATGAAGATGTAGCCAAGACGAGCAGCTATGCTCTTGGCAAACGTACTCTTGCCGCACGATGAGTGACCATCGATGGCTATTATTATCTTTTTAGAATCCATTATTTTACTCTATTAATACCGAAAGAAGTGTGTAAAGTCCAAGCGCACCAATAACAACGCCCGCAATACGATTTATCGTGAGCATATGGCGAGGACGAAATCCACGACGGAATAGGCTTATGACAAATGTCAGCGTAGTCCACCAGGTGACAGCACCGAGCAAGAAGCCCATAATGATAAGCGAATTACGCATCATACGACCAATCTTCGAGGGTGTTACCGTAGTGGCTGTTGAGCCATTGACAACACCTGTCTCATACTCCATATCCTCTATCTGTATATCGCCATCTGCGACCATCTGCGGCACTACTACCTCAACACTCTCGGTATGCGCAACGCTATCCGAAAGCTCAATATTAAACATTGTGAAAAATGCCAAAATATAGGGGATGATGACCACAAAGTTTGCCATCGTGAAGCCAAACATAGAGCCGAAGTCCTGCCACAGGTGCGACGTGCCCGTGCGGTTTTTGCGAATCTGCGGCACAGGGTTCTTGAAAAAGATGAAGATACCCACAACAACGACAAATATTCCACCACATATCTGTATGGCGGTGTTATACTCGTCAATATAGCTCTTCAGGAGCGCGTAGACTGTAAATGATAGTATTGCGAGAAGAGTATCAGCACACGCTATACCAAGTCCCGAGAGTAGTCCCGAGAGGTGACCCTTGCTCAAGGTGCGCTGTATGCACAACACGGCAACGGGCCCCACCGTCACGGACGATGCTAAACCCACGATAAAGCCACCAAAAATTATCTCTAATATCTCTAACAACATAGATTCTCTACACTTTCATCCACCACATAGCAAAAACCCGACATTATTGCGAAAACACAGGTGGATATATCGGTGCAAAGATACAATCTTTTTAGCAGATTTATGCTATTTTTTCGCGCTAAATTCGGCATTATTTATGCCATTTCGTTCATATCACGCGCGCCACATTTTCACCGATATCGGCTAATTATCACACAGAGCAGCATAGAACACCACCTAAAGCCCTTTTTGTGGTCAAAATTTTGCAGTACACAATATTATTCGTACCTTTACAGAGTTAATTTAAACTAAAATTTATGGCTATGAACGAAACAAAGAAACCAGGAATTGAGATACAGCTCGACGAGCAGGTTGCACAGGGCAACTACTGCAACCTTGCAATTATTGCGCACTCCTCATCAGAGTTTATCCTCGATTTTGCCACAATGCTCCCTGGTCTGCCCAAGGCTCGCGTAAAGAGCCGCGTGGTACTTACACCCGAGCACGCTAAACGTCTGCTCCTATCACTGCAGGAGAACATCACACGCTACGAGACAACGCACGGCAAGATAAACATCCCTGCAAAGCAGCCCCTTATTGAGCCATTTGGACACAAGGGACAGGCATAGAGCTATATACCGCCACGCACAGAGGCAGCGGTGTATTTAACGCCTCAATGTTTAGGCGCAGAGCGAGATATAAGGCATAACTTCAGAGGTTATGCCTTTTTTGTAGCATTGCCACATTATACGCCACTTGTGGCATTATCTGTCATTAACACATAAATAAAATACCACCAACAGGCAACAGCCCATTGGTGGTATTTTTGTTAGGGCAGCAACGCCCTATATTGCGGCATCTTACTCGTGAAGACGAACGCGGCTGATGTAGTTAAACGCAGGCGCGAGCTTGTTCTTGGGCAACTCGGGCAACAGGTTCTCCTCGTACACAACGCTCTCAACAACAGGTGCTACAACGGGTGCGCTCACAGCCTTGGGAGCAACACCTGCCTTAACAGCTGCGGGAAGCTCGTCGTAGACAACAGATGTGCGAACGGCTGACTTCGACTGTGCGTTAAGCTCTGCTACAAGGTCGATAAGGTTCTGTATATCGTCCTTATTCTGTGCAGTAGCCTCAACATAGAGACGTCCGGGCTTACCAATAATCTTCTCTGCATCGAGTGAGTATGCACCAGCTGTGTAAGCTGTCTGCCAATCGATAGTGTAGAATGAGTAGGGCTGATTAACGTTAAGCGGGTTCTGGCTCCAGTAGCCTGTAAGCTGACGCATAAACTCTGAATCAGAGTACTCGTTCTCTGAAGTGAGGTCACCACCAACGAGTGTTATGTATGTAGCAACAGCATCGTCGATGCCAGTATACTTCAAAACTGCGATAGCGACACCTGCAGTAGCATCGGGCTCACCAAATACTGCACCTGCCTCCTCATCACCAGAGTAGTAGCCAACGAGCTCGATAGTGGGCTGAATGCTACCTACCTTTGAGGTCTTTGCAAGAGGATTGAATACGTGAACCTTTGCAACAGTACCTGTGTTGTGGTCAAGAGCAAGGATGTAGCCCATAACCTTTGTCTCGGGAGCCATACCACTTACGCTCATTGTCTGGTTGTCGTTCCAGAAGTACTGGCTGAGCATCATAGCCATAGTTGTATTGGGGTTGAATGACTTGGTCTCCTCGTACATCTGTGCAATAGCTGTATTTGCGTTCTCAACAACCTCTGCCTCCTTGAAGTCCTCGGGACGACAAGCGTCAACAATGTAGTAAACAGTGGGATCATCGGTTGTTACACCCAAAGTGAAGCCATAAGGAGTGATGCCACCAGCAGTCATATTGAAGGTAGCCTTCTCGGGACCGATGTCGCTGGGCAAGGTGTGGAATACAACCATCTCGGGAGCGGTAGTAACACCACCAGCATAACCGAAGGCGATAACGAAGTAGTCAGTGTCGATCATATCAACCTTGTACTTGTAGGAGCTACCAGCACCACCAGTGTAGTCCTGAACACCCTTATAGTTAGCCATCATACTCATCCACATACCGTAGTCTGCACAGATCTTCTCCATCTGCTGAACAGCTGTAGATACGCCATCCCAAGGCTCAACCAACCAGAAGAAGGTCTCGTCGTTGTTTGAAGGAGTAATCTTAATAGCTGCGCGGAGCTGCTCAACCTCGGTAACAGAGATATCGAAGGTCATATCTGAAGGAAGTGCTTCGCCAGAGGTATAGGTACCAGACTGGGGATCTGTAACGATGAAGATCTCGTCACCCTCGATAGTAATAGCTGCGATAAGGTACATATACTCGGTGTTAGCCTCAAGACCTGAAGCCTCCATAGTCTGATCGCCCATCGGGAACAAAGCATCGATTACCTGCTGTGCAGTGTAACCAGCTGCAAGCAACTGCTGCAAGGTGTTCTGCATATACATCTGGTAGAAGTAGGGCAAATCCCACTGATAGTCACCCTCGGGATCAGTGTAAGCGTCGATGGTAGCCTTGGGCAAGGTCATCATATGCCAACGAACGGTCTTGTCGCTGGGAACAACGCTAAACTGAACAGTGTTGTAGTATACAGTAGGAGTCACCTCGAAGCTGATCTCAATATTCTCAAGCTCAGCGGTCTTGAACGCAGTCTTTGACACAGCCGAGCAGAGCTCATAGCCATTCTCGGGATCAACGCCCCAGCACAACAAGTAGTACTCTGCGTTGATAGCAAGACCTGTGAACTTAACGTCGGTCAACACGCCCTGATCGAGATATGCCGCCATATACTCCTCAAAGGTCTTACCCTCGCTTGCTGCAGCCTGTGCGAGGTCATCGTTGATAGTACCTACAAGGTACTCATCCTTTGTGAAATCGTCTACAGTAGCCTTGTCGAGAAGAGCAACAAAGTACTTTGCCTCGAGATCCGAGGGGGTGATAGTTGCAACAACAGATGTCTTCTCAATAGATGAGATCTGAACATCAAATGTCAACTCCGCGGGAGTGGGGGGTTCGGGCTCGGGTTCGGGCTCGGGAGTGGGAGTAGGCTCACAGCTCGCAAATGAGATTGCAGCAAAAGCCAACAACGCCATTAACCAATTAAATTTTTTCATAGTTTTACTAAAGTTTTAAGATTGTTATTAAGTATTGTTTTCTCAAATTTATCTTCTCCTCATTCTGGGTCTGACATCTCTAACAGCCTCTTTAGGTATCACAGATACTCTTTTCAATCATCACCGATACCCTCTTCAATCATCACCGATACCCTCTTTTGTCTCTTTTGCGCACTCACTTTTTAAACTATCACACGCAATAGCTGTCGCGAGCAAAAAACATCTCCCATTATTAATGCAAAAATATATTATTTTGGCTTTGCTACCAAATTTTGCCGCCACTTTTTTAAGAAATAGGGTGATATTGTGGCTACTTATTAAAAATGCCGCCCAAACAAAAAGGCTCTGTGTCTCTACTGACACAGAGCCATCGTCAAAAAGCGTATATCTACACGCCTACTAAAATAGACTATCTTGTGCGCTGTTGCAAACGATATACCCTATCAACGCGAAGCATAACACCCTCATCGAGCGTAGGCAACACCTTCGCCAATGGCTGCTCACGACGTATAGTGGGCTGCGACACAACAGGTGTGGTAACACCCTGCGCACCATCCTCATATACAAGCGACTGCGCTACAACACAGCGTGTATTGCCATTAAGCTCATCAACAAGCAAGCGCAACTCCTCCATAGGGCTCTTCTCGGCTGCCGTGGGCAACATATAGAGACGCGACAACTTGCCTGCTGCGTGGTCAGCATCGGTAGCATACGCCACAACAGTCTGCACCGTCTCCCAGTCGGCAACGAAGAAGCTATACGGCTGCGTGAGCTTTATAGGCGACCAATAGCCCGAGCAGTCTGTCCACAACAGCTCGTCGGCATAGGCGGTCTCGCTTGAGTAGTCGCCATAAAGTATCGTCGAGTATAGCGCGGTAGCACCCTCAAAATCAACATATTTCGTGACGGCAATAGACTTACCTGCCGTTGCATCAGGCTCGCCAAATATAGAGCCAGCCTCCTCGTCGCCCGAGTAGTAGCCAACAAGCTCGATGCTCGGTGTGATGCCGCCCAGCGACGCGGTACGCGCCAAGGCAGGATAGGTATATACCTTTGCCACGTGACCTGTCTTGTTGTCTATGGTAAGCAGATAGCCCATAACCTCGGTATCGGGACGTAAGCCTGATGCCTGAAGCGTCTGGTTGCCGTTCCAATAGTATGTGCTAAGAATCTGCGGGATGGTGATCATAGCATCAAATAACTTTGTCTGCTCAAAGATATAGTCGAAGTTGGCATTGAAGCCCTCGACAATCTCCTCCTCGTTCCACTGTTCGGGGAGTATAGCTCCTGCCGCATAGTAGACCGTTGGATCATTAGTTGTAACAGCTATTGTGAAGCCATAGGGCGTGATGCCTCCTACCGTAAGTGTAAACTCCGCCCTCTCGGGACCAATGTCGCTGGGCAGTGAGCGGAAAGTGACCATCTCGGGAGCTGTGGTAACGCCACCCTCATAACCAAAGGCAATGACATAGTAGTCGGTATCGGGGGCATCGAGCTTAAACTTATTAGCGCCAGCATGCTCCACGGGGCCCTTATCATTTGCCATAAGCTGCATCCACGCCCCCCACTGCTCGACAAGGGCGTTCATAACCTCAAGAGCGGTGCTATGACCATCCCACGGCTGGATGAGCGCACAGTATATATCATCGTTATTCGAGGGTGTGATACGCACCGACACAGCCATCTGCTCGATATCCCATACCTCGATATTGAAGGTCATATCCGACTGCGCAGCGTCGCCCGTAGTATAGCTACCATCGTGTATGGGTGTGGCTATAAAGAGTCCGTCAGCATCCATAACCATACCCGCAACAAGGTAGATATGGTCGGTATTGGCGTTTAGCCCCTTTGCCGCAAGCTGCTTATCGCCCGTAAGGATAAGTGCCTCAACAACCTGCTCTGCGCTATATCCAGCGCCCAAAAGCTGGTCAATCTCGTTCTGGAAGTACATCTGATAGAAGTACTCCTTTGACCAACGCATATCGCCCTCTGGATTGGTATAGTTGTCGAACATAGCCTTCTCAACGGTCATAAGATGCCAGCCCACCTGCTTATCGCTCGGCACAACATCAAAGGTCACCGAGTTGAGATATACCGACGCTGTGACATCAAACGTAGTATCGAGTTGCGGTGCCTCCTGCGTGCGGAATGCCACCTTCGTCACATCGCTGCATAGCTCATAGCCCGAAGCGGCATCTACGCCAAACAGCAACACGTAGTAGTCGGTGTCGACAGCAAGACCACTAAACGTAGCATCTGTGACAACGCCACGATCAATATTTGCCGCCATATACTCCTCGAACGTTAGTCCCGACGATGCGGCATAGGCTGCAGCATCATCGAAGATGGTTGCCACAAGGTACTCGTCGCGCGTGAAGTCGTCGACATACGGTGCATCATAGACGACGATAAGGTAGTCGCTATCAACATCGCTCGGCACAACATCAAAGGTCATTGATGTCTTGGTTACCTGTTTGATGTCAACATCAAATGTCAAGCCCTGCTCCACGGGAGGCGTAGGCTCGGGTGTTGGTTCTGTTGCAGGCTCATCTCCGCAGCCTACGAAGAGCAAAGCAACAGCCATAAGAGATAAAAACCACTTACTGAATTGCATATCTGAAACTATTTATATGTAACTGATATACAAATATAGCGAATTTGTTTGGTTGTACAATGCTGTAGAAAGATTTTTTGCAACAAGTACAGCGCACATAGCTGTATCGCGGGGTGGTGAAGCAGATATAAACAGAAAAAATCCCGAATGGGCTGTACTCGCGTACTACCCATTCGGGATTTTACTTTGGAGAGGTCATCGAGAGCATCGCCAACGACGCTATCACTCATCTCCCCCTCTCCTATACCGTGTAGGATGATTACATCTTCTTACCTACGTTGGTCTTCTTTGCGCCCTTTGCAGCAGAAGCCTTTGCCGCAGCCTTGGGAGCTGCATTCTTTGCAGCCTTCTTCTCGCTAACTACTGTAGCGTCCTCGGTAGCGTCTGTTGACTTCTTGCGTGAACGACGTGTCTTGGGCTTTGCCTCTGCAGCAGGTGCAGCAGCCTCACGACCGAATGTGTAAGTCTCGTTGAAATCAACGAACTCGATGATACACATATCGGCACCATCACCAAGACGGAAGCCCGTCTTGAGGATACGGGTGTAGCCACCCGGACGCTCTGCAATCTTCGGAGCGATAGTGCGGAACAACTCTGTAACCGCCTCCTTCTGCTTCAAATATGAGAATACTACACGACGTGAGTGAGTAGTGTCCTCCTTTGACTTGGTTACAAGGGGCTCGATAAACTTCTGTACGGCCTTTGCCTTTGCAACGGTTGTCTGGATACGCTTGTGCAAAACGAGCGACGACGCCATGTTAGAGAGCATAGCCTTACGGTGACCCGCCTGTCTGCCAAGGTGATTAAAATTCTTATTGTGTCTCATAATTAATCTTTATCAAGTTTGTAGATAGATACGTCCATACCGAATTTGAGGTTCAGAGATGCCAGCAACTCGTCGAGCTCTGTGAGTGACTTCTTACCGAAGTTACGGAACTTCAACAACTCGTTGCGGTTGAGCTTAACAAGGTCGCCCACAGTATCGACATCAGCTGCCTTCAGGCAGTTAAGAGCACGTACGCTCAAATCCTGATCAGCAAGCTTTGTCTTGAGCAACTGTCGCATGTGCAGGATGCTCTCATCGAACTCCTCAACACCCGGTGCCTCCTCCTCGTCGATAGTAATCTTCTCGTCAGAGAACAGCATGAAGTGCTGAATAAGAATCTTTGCAGCCTCCTTCAATGCCTCCTTCGGATGGATCGAGCCGTCGGTAGTAATCTCCAAATTCAACTTCTCATAGTCGGTCTTCTGCTCAACACGGTAGTCCTCAACAGAGTACTTAACGTTCTTGATGGGCGTGAAAATCGAGTCGATAGGGAGAGTGTCAACATCCTTCTCTATGCCAGCATTCTCCTCTGAAGGTACATAGCCACGACCCTTACCAATGGTAATGGTCATCTGCATCTTGGTACCAGGAGCGAGGTGGCAAATAACCAACTCGGGGTTCAAAACCTTGAAGAATGACAGATAGTTAGAGATGTAACCAGCTGTAAGCTCCGTAACGCCAGCAACATTGATTGAGACCTTCTCGGCCTCCTCGTTGTCTACGGTGCGAATGAAGCGTACCTGCTTGAGATTGAGGATGATGTGAATCATATCCTCCATTACACCGGGGACAGCGGCAAACTCATTGTTCACGCCGGCAACCTTAACCGTAGTGATAGCATAACCCTCCAACGACGAGAGCAACACACGGCGTAAAGCGTTTCCGACAGTCATGCCGTAACCAGGCTCCAACGGACGAAACTCAAACTTGCCGAACGATGAAGTCGACTCCAACATGATGACCTTTTCAGGCTTTTGGAATGCTAATATTGCCATAATATTGAATTTGTTGTTAATTACTACTTCGAGTACAACTCGACGATAAGCTGCTCCTTGATGTTCTCAGGAATCTCCTCGCGCTCGGGAGTCTGAAGGAACTTACCGCTCATTGAAGCGTTGTCCCACTCCAACCAAGCGTAACGGCTGCGTGCAGCACCCGACAACGACTCGGTGATAACCTCCAAGGTCTTTGACTTCTCGCGAACTGATACTACATCACCTGCCTTAAGTGCGTATGAAGGAACGTTTACTACGTTACCGTTAACGCAGATATGACGGTGTGATACGAGCTGACGTGCTGCAGCACGTGTGGGAGCGATGCCCAAACGATAAACTACATTATCCAAACGGCACTCAAGCAACTTAAGAAGGTTCTCACCTGTGATACCACCCATACGAGCTGCTGCCTCATAAGTACGAGCAAACTGCTTCTCGAGGATACCGTAAGTGAACTTTGCCTTCTGCTTCTCTGTAAGCTGCTCGCCATACTCAGAGTTCTTCTTACGCTTGCGAGCAAGACCGTGCTGTCCAGGAGGGAAGTTACGCTTCTCAAGAACTTTGTCAGCACCGTAAATAGCCTCGCCAAAACGACGGGCAATCTTCGATTTTGGTCCTATATATCTTGCCATAATTTTTTTTGTTTTTTTTCGGTAAAATTAAGTGTTTATTCTACTCTGTGCTATACCTGTCGTATATGATACCTTTAGAAAAACCCGCAGGAATTATACG
>JAEIGA010003441.1_pt1 | contig 24804 bp, 22 predicted proteins | sample 9270691 | NCBI WGS metagenome assembly JAEIGA01 (sample SAMN17057246, study PRJNA624740) | gut metagenome | biome: biome; isolation source: fecal sample | host: Bos grunniens | place: China: Xizang | collected 2019
ATTTGTTCTTCAATAAAGCGATTCACAACCATCTCACAACAAGTTTTAAGAGCATCTTTCGATAATATCACCTCATCAATTGTACGATGTATTAAAACACTTAACAATAGTGCCACAAATTCTAAATCAGACTCTTGATTAATCCATTTTTTCATTATGTCAGATACAATATTTCTTGTTTGAAGACTATCGTCTTTTCTAGAAAAGAATATATTATACACATACTGCTGTATTTTCATTTCAAAAAGAGTTGAGTGATTAATTAGTTTATCACTATTCATCTTTTTTTCATAATGCCATATACAACTGAGATTGTGTAAAACATCTATGGTTGATATGGTTTGAGTTAAGAAATAATTTGATAGTTTAATTTTAAAATGCTCATATTTTTCATGCTTTATTATTTCACGTATCTTCCTATCAAATTCATCATGTACTAATGAGATAACATTATGTACTTCTGCACCTGTCATTTCTGTTTTCGCACAGCGTCCTGCAAAATATTTATAGTACTCTCCAGCCATCGCTATACTATACTGTGAGACATTGTTACTATTTGGGAATAAATTCTCCAATAAACTGGCAATTAATATGTCATACCCTGGAAGGGTTTTTGTAGTTGCCTCCTCAATAGTCTTACATAAATTACGTTTTTTCTGATTTTTTACGTTAAGAACCGATTCTACAACTTCCTCTATACCATACATTTTACCAATAATATCTTGGTAGTTTTCATGTAAATATAACTGACCATACGATTTCATTGTTAAAATATATTCATCTCTATCTCGTAATAATTTATAAATATCAGCACTTACATAATGCAATAAAGTCAAAACCATTAAATCAGGATAATGTAGCTCATTCAACAGATGTGTTCCGTATGTTAAATCATTTTTCTTAAACAGCTCTAAATCGAAGGTTAACATATTACAATAACGATATATATCACGAGGAGTTTGAAGCATAAATTGCATATATTTAAGATTGCAAAAATCACTTATATAATTATCTTCTTTTTTTTCAAGATTATATGGGGATAATACTATTTTTAATGTATCCTTTAATAGTTCATCATTTCTCTTATCATCTTTGGGAAAGGTCATTTCAAAATTAAAAAACTTCTGTAAGTAGATATTAGCCTCATTCACACCTGTTCTTAGAATTGTAGAGCACAAGTATTGTTTATCAGCCGCAATAATATAAAACATATTCGGAAAATCTGCTGTATTACGAATTAATTTTAACAATTCCATTAATTCTTTATCTGCTAATCTATCAACATCATCTACAAACACAACCACAGGTTTAGAAATCATCTTCATTTTCTCCTTTATTGCATCATATTGATTATTCAAAGATGCAATCTGTGATGATGTAAATATTCTGCTGATTATACCAACCCACGACTCATAATTTGCTAATGTATTAGCATACTTTATTAGCAATTTATTTTCATCTATCACATTTGCAGAAATTAATTGATCAATAAGTTCATTTATCGTTTGAGTTTCATCAGAACAAAGCCATGGCTTAAAATCAATTATATGGGCTTGATCATTTATTGATTTTCTTATAACATGAAAGAAACTTGATTTTCCCCATCCGTATTTTTCATTTAACAATATTGTGAAGGCTGCACTCGACACCTCTTTTTTAATGAATGTTGACCATATTAAATCCCACAAACTATCTGCATAAGACTTGCGATTAAAGCCGTCTTCTTTAGATGGAACATCTGCTCTAAAATAGTTTTTTATCGTTTGCAACTGAGAATTATCTTTGCCCTTGCAATTAACTCCTATACGATAGCACAACAAAACAACTTCTATGACACACAAAAATAATATTGCTAAATCAATATATCGCATCTTGAAATCTCCTATTCCATACCAAATATAACTACTTGAATATTTGATTCGAAAAAACAAAAATATTAACACTAATAATAGCAGCCAAATTAAACGCGTAGGGAACAGAACTTTACTGCTATATAAACTCTTTGATTTCACTACGGCATATCCATATATTAAGCCAACTAATACAATTAAATGTATCTGTACGAACCAAGAATTATCATCAATCATTGATAAATACTGTAATATAGTCTTGTCTATGTATTGTTTGAGTATTGCCTGTGATATGAGCACGATACAGCCAATCATTAAACTTATGATGATGTGAAACCTATTTTTCTCTAACCAATTTTTCATTTGTTTACCTTTCCATTACTCATTATTGTTTTGGACTTTTTCTAAAACACTTTTTTTTATTTTTGCCAATTCACACATATATGGATTTATACTCATATAATCACCTTTATTTTCATTTGCATTCATAATTAAACATGTCGTACAATACTTTCGATTCTGACAAATACTACATTCTACGAAATCTTGATATTTTAGTTCTCGCAAATGTTTAGTTAATGGCGCATCTTCCCAAATATATTTGAGAGAAGATGATATGACGTTCCCTAATATCATTTGTTGCCATCCTTCGCAAGGATATACATCTCCATTGTTAGAGATACACAAAGAAGATTTACAAACGGAACATATAGGATCTGTGTTATTTACTTTTTTACTTTCTATCAATTGAAGTATTTCTTTTGACTTATTTTCATCCTGGCAGTCTTTATCTAGTATTTCAAGTACATCACATGTACTTATCCTACATTCAAGGTTATCTTCAGATTTATCGTAACATCCGAATAAAGAATAATCCGAAGTAGCCTCAATATTTAGAGATAGAGCAAAATCAAGAACTTCATAATAACAATGGCGATTCTGCTTCATAATCGGACAATTTATTTGCATAGGAATATTACACTCATGTAATTTCCTTATTGCACTTAATGTCTTCTTATAACTTCCTTTTTTGCGTGTTACAGAATCATGGATATCTTCATTCATCGCATACAAAGAAGTTTGTACACTAATCAATGGATTGGATCTTATTAGTTCCAATAATTCATCTGACAAACATGTTAAGTTAGATAATATATTTACGGAAAAGTTTGCATCACGGCATTTTAACAAGAAGGATTTTAAATATGGATTCAGCATTGGTTCTCCACCACTAAGTGTAATATTCAACACGTTCATACTTATACATTGCTCAAGTACCCTATCAAAAATTTCTTCAGACATCATACTACACTTATTCTTTGAAGGGATATAGCAATGCACACAATTCTCGTTACAACGACTTGAAATATCAATATGAATACGAGATAAATTATATTCATTGGAAAAACTGTTGAAATTGACACAAGATTCTAACTGTAAATCAAGTAAAAATGGTTTGGTATTCTCGTATGAGAAATAACTTGATAATTGGAACTTATCTCTCTTTTCAGTATCACAAACAATGAACCCCCTTTTTGATAACTCATTGTAAAACGCCACTGCATCTTCCCGAAGCACTTCATAATTAACACCTTCGAAGACTTTTTGTAAGTCACATGCAATCTCATCTACATTCTGATACTCTTCTTTTAGAAAAGAATAAAAAATACTACCCTCATTAGATAATAATAAATCTCCCACCTTTATGCAACTTTTTGTGGCAGTATCATATCCAAAATTACGATTATCAGTAAGATATCCATTTTGAGGATAGGCACGATATATAATATATGGAAGTTTTCGTACAAACATAATTAACTTAACATAGATGCGGTAGCATAAAACTACCGCATCACACAAATGAAACAATTAATGCGTTCCTGAAGGCTTCTTTGTGCAAGAAGGTCTTCCACATGGTCCCTTGCGGCAGTCCGCCATTTGTATTGCGCTATGCGCAACAATTATTGGTTTACTGTATCCCATAGTTAATAATATTATGGCCACTCTATTCATTCACTCCTCGCTGAGCAGCCGTTGAGTACAAGGGTGAGTTTAGTTGTTAATCATCCTTTTCCATTGCTCTCATATACACATACCATTATGAGATAGAATTAGTTAAGATTATCTCTTATTTCTCTAGTTATTTCAAAAGATTCACTTGATTCAAGTTCTTTCATCTCTTCATATACAAATGGTTCTCCATATATTTCTTCATATGTATTCATAAACTCAGTTGTTTTTCTAAACTTACGAAATAATGGCCATTCTTGATAATTGATTTGAAATAACTGATTTTTACCTATGATATGCATTAATTCTTTTGCCGCTTCAAAATCTTCTAGCAAAACGGCCTCTGCCAAACGATATTTTACATCAAGGGCTGACCAACATCTTTCACGAACTATTTTATCTGATTTTTCTTTTTCATCAGCCAAGTAATAAGATAAAGCATGATTAACACGAAATACCCATTCGTAATCAACATCACTATATTTTTTAACATCTGTCGTCGCATATTCTAATAATTCTTGAGCTAACGCATATTGTCCTTCATTTAGGCACTTAAATGTCACATCTTGAAGACTTTCATCAGACGTTTCAATGCAAACATTAAGTTTTCTCCATATAACCTGAGACAATTTTACACCCGTTTCCATTAACACATTATGACAGGTGTTAATATAATTGGGATCAACATCCAATTCTGCCCCCAAAGATGCTTCTATCTCAATCCCCTCATCTTTACATTTTTTGAGGTATGTTCTAGAGACAACTCCCGCAGTATGTACAAACAAATTGCGTCGTTCTGTAATTTCAATAAAAGTTCTAAAATGACTATATTGTTTCAATGTTCTAATTCCTAAAATATTTTCTAGCCATTTTAGTTGATTAGCGTGACTCTCTTTCAATACGCCCTCGACCTGTCGCTCAATTATACAATTTTCAATATCTTTTATATCTGCATAGGAAAACAACTCAGACACCTCTATACTCATACCTGTAGATTTCAACATTTCAGGCTTTGCTCTAAACATAAGCCGAATTAAATTCCCTAAAAAAGCATCGTAAGTACTCACCATGGCGACTATGGTGTTTCTTGACAAATTTTCTATAGCTAACAAGGAATATTCAACTTCATTCTGCATTTTTTGAAATTTTTGGTGGTGAGGCATAGTAACACGAAATATCTGCGAATGATCTTCCTTTTTGATAACTTCAATATTATTTTTCTCGACATATTTATCTCTCTTTTTAGTCGACATCTTTAAATTTGCCAACAACACAGTCATCATCAACGGATATGTATTTAGATGTGCATCCATCTGCTTATGAAAACTTTCTACACATTCTTTATACTTGCTATTAATATTCTTTTCTCCTGTCATTTCTTTTATAATTTATCGTTATTTACAACTTCCCCTCCCTGCACTACCTTATATAATATATAGCACGCAAGGGAGGGAAGAAAATGTACTCGTGACCTACTCCACTACGAAATCACCCGCATAGGTAGTGCCACCTACGGTCACATACGCAGTGTAGGAACCTGGTTCTGGAATGTTAATCGAGGTTTGACCAATGACAACTTCCTCAACGATAATCTCACCAGTCTCTGGATCAATTACCACTACTTCACCAGCACCCACTTCGTTGCCACCTACGATACCGATGTTCAAATCATCTCCATCAATACCACCGATAACTTCTTGATTAGGATCAGGACGACCTGCTCCTCCATCCCCATTCTCTCCGTCATCGCATGGCATAACTGCATAGATGTCCACGAACAAGATAGGTGTACCAGAAATACTCATCGCGTACATACAGCAGATGCTTAATACGCAAAATACAAAAGAAAATAATGTCTTTTTCATGTTGATAATACTTTAAGTTAAACGTGCTGCAAAGATACAACATTTTTACCATATAGCAATGACTATACGGTGGAAAAATGCAGCACATAACCCGCTGGTTATCAACAAACACAATGGATTGACAGGATTTTTAATAAAAAAATATGATTACTCTGCCAAAAAATCGATCAAATAATCACGTAATGTTGCCGAATTAGTCTTTAATTCTTTGGCTATTTTTAGTTTTGCTTTACTAATCGTATTGGGTTGTATATGCAGTATATCTGCCATCTGTTCACGAGAATACTCCAGTAATACCATTAAACATATCTGCATTTCTCGCTCACTAAGATGATAGGTATCTTCTAAACGATTAAACATATCACTAAAATGCAGATTAGCCAAATCCCTCACTGTTTTATCATCTTTCCATGTAGCTGCTTTAACAAAATGAATAGAGTGATTGAAAACTCTCTTCGTAAAATTAGCGCGTCGCTTGGCTTTATTTTTTGCGCCTATCTTCACGGTGTGAAAATAATGCTTACATAGCCACAATGCACCTCCTGTTACCAAGACCAATAATAGTCCTATAATAGCAATGCAACTACTCATTTTTCGATAGGGATTAGGATTTTGCAAATACACTTTCAACTTTGTTGATGCTTGTGCAAAAAATTCTGAAGCATGCCTCACTCTCCTATCTTCATCCTCGCGTAGGTAAGAGTATTTAGCCACCTCGTTTGCATTACTGCATTTCTCCGCATCTTGTATTAAATAGAAGTAAGCATTTGAGCGAAAAACAGCATGGGTGGAATTTTGCAAAATATAATTCGCCAGTGGTATTGTTTGCCTCAAAGAATCCATTCGTGCATAGAGTTGCATCATCTTCATTGCACGGTACGATTGCACTTCAACATTTTGTTGGTAATTCTTAATCTCTAACAGACATGCCAATGCAGCATCATATTTTTGTTGATTAAGTAAAGCGTGGGCTTTAATTTCCAACATTCGTGCATAACACAAACTATCCAACTGACAATCACGAAGTAATAAGAATACACTATCCATTTTATTAAATGCATGCAAGTGTACATATTGCTCCGCTACATTCAACAAGTTATGCGCATAGTACCATTCATTTCCACTTTCATGGAAAGCTTTACTTGAACGTTCATAAAACACCAACGCCTCCTTAAAGCAACTGTCTTGTTTGCAAAGGTAGCCCATGCACGAATTGATTCGACCTTTATACATAGGGTCGGAAGGGTTCATACGGTCGCATAGGATATAGTAATCGGCGGCAGTAGAAAAGTCATTGAGATAGTAGAAGTTTCTGCCCATGAAATAGTACGCCTTCGCTAAATATTCTCGTGCAAAGACACGTCCCAATACTCCATCTAGTGTATGGATAGCTGATAACAACGCAGCGGTGTCCCTTGTAACGACCTTATGCTCCACAAGCAAACTATCCGCCTCCTTTACCACAGTCTTCGCCTCACGCCACGATTGACAAGAGGCAATTGTTCCCGCCATAAACAGGAATAACGTTAAACGGATTATATGTTTGAGAAAAGAGGGCACTATGAGATTATCAGCATTTTATCCATCCAACGCGTCCAAATACTCCTTCAAATCCTCCGCGAAATCCACACTAAACGATGCGTTGCTTCAATTCTTTATTTACGCAATATCGATTCATATAGCTCCGCATATCTCTCTCCTACTCTATTTATCGTATATTCCCTTAACACCTTATCACGTGCCGCCTGCGATAGTGAACCATCTTGATTATTTTCCAAACACCAACGGATACCTGCTGCTAAGTCATTGCTGTTTTCAAGGATTGCTTGATAACCATTAATCTTGTGATCTACCACCTCTTGAATACCTGTTGTTTGAAAACATACGACTGGAGCACCACATGCTAATGCTTCACTGGCAGTTTGACCAAAAACCTCCGACAGTGATGGAACTACCATCACATCCGCTAGGTTATATAGTGTCACCAATAGATTCGTATCTGACACATATCCTACAAAACGTACTGTGATATGCTCAAACTCCATCGGCAAATCGCTCTCACTCGCGCCAAATACGACAAGATTGGCTTCAAATCCGTGTTTATCCAGTATTTGCAATGCAGACAGAAGACTTGCAAAACCTTTTCTACGATCAGTAGCGGCATTCATAGCACCATATAGAATCATGGGTATCTCCGCCTCTTCTCCTGCTGCACGCTTCACATTAGAAAGCGCTGAATTCTGCGCAATCGCCGATGAGATATTTTGATTCAAATCTTCAGCAGATAAAGGACGATACACATCCGTATCCAAACAGTTTGGAATCACTATCACTGAGAACTGACTAAATAGTGCACTCTGTTTAGCGCAATCTCCTAACCACTTACTGGGTGTTACAATATGCAGATCAAGTCCATTGTATGCACGCATTTTCTTCTCAAACACCCGATATGCTAAATCTTTTTCTTTGCCAGAATGCAGCAATGGGCAATCGCCACAATGCGTCATGTAACGCTGACAATCATCAAAATAATGACACACCCCGCAAAATGGCCAGCTATCATGCAATGTCCATACTATTGGCTTATCCTTAGGCAAGTCGTGAAGCTTAATAAAGCGCTGATTGATCCAATGCAGATGCAGTATATCATAATCCAACTGCTGCAATGCTCCATGCAAACGCGTACCACGCGCATCCGACATAAACACATTCTCTTTCTTCTTGCGATAGGGGCGCCATTGCAAATGCTGCCATTTATTCTTACATTTTGCAGCCACCCAATCTAAGATACCATATAACCATCCTTTAGGGAGAAAGTTATACAGAGACAGCACATCTTCCAATACAGTATGCTTGTATTTTACAAACATTTGCGCTTTTATCCCTTGCTGCTTTACACCTTGCATAATCCGCATAGCAGCACGCGCTGCGCCGCCACTAGCGTCATTGGTATTTACGAATAGGACTTTTGTCATTATTAGGTTAGAGGTTAAAGATGAAAGGTTAAAGGCTGTTCTTGATTTTTTTGTACAAAATCAAGAGAGCATGTAGCACTCCATGGCTACGCAACATATATTGATATACAAATTGTACCATATTTTTATAGAATGCTACAGGATAGGTTTTACCAAAGCAATCTACATCAATTGGGTGATTGATAGTCTTTTCTGTAGGATGCGATAATGGCAAGATACCAAATACTTCACGATCGCCTCTACCATCGTTTGTAAGTGTATGCGTTCCCTCAGTATCAAATCCGATATTACTAATTAGATTCTTGGCGGGATGTATCGTGAGCGCTTGCATTCGGAACAAATGCATTTGCATCTGATAATCCCAATAGGATTTTTTAGATGTATCTGCTTGAATCTCCTTGAGTTTCCAATACCACCAGTTGGCTTCAGTAGTGCTCTTTGTCAATCGCTTTACTTGCTTGCGGAATTGCCAAGGATGCCATGTATGCATATCGATATCAAAGCCCTGCCAAGTTCTTCGCCAACCAGCCCATGCGCCAGTTACCATATAGCGTGAAAAACCATAAGAAGCATCGCATTGCCAGCGATCGTGATAGAGTGTGGTATTGATAAATCGTACTTGCTTGTCATCCTTGTATCGTGTTAACAATTCCTCGCAATATGCAAAGAAATCTGGATGTGGAAGACAGTCATCTTCCATCACAATTCCCATCTCCACTTGATTAAAGAACCATGTAATACCTGTAGCAGGTCCAGGACCACATCCAAGATTTTTCTCTTGATAAAGCGTGTGCAACTCACATGGCCAATCGACCAACTCATTGATTACATTGCGTACTTCTTGTACGCGTTCACTATCTAATGGATTACCCTCTCGTGCTCCATCCTGGCACACAAACAACTGTGCAGGCTGTTGCTTGCGAATTTCCGTAAGAACCTGACGCACATGGTCAGGACGATTAAATGTTATTAAAAGGACAGGAGTTGTAAACATTGACTAATTAAAATAATTCTCTATCTATATAACCATTAAATTTGTAATTTTTCTCTCCTGTGATTACTACTGGAGTTATATTATGCTTTTTTAGCAAAGTGTTTGACATATCATTATTATTTCCCCACGTATAGGCCCAAAATTGTATGTATCTTGGATGCATCGACAGTATTTCATGATTCTTTTCAATTGAGATTGAAAATTCATATTCATTCATCTTATGAGCAGAAGTATGCTCCCATCCGTGATGTCCTATTTCTATTAGAGGACTTGCAAGAGCGAATAATTCACTATGCGTTAAATACTGTTCCTTTGAATTTTCTCGATATGATATACCATCTAAATATTTCCCTGTTACAAATAAAGTGGCTGGTATCTGTTGTATTTCCAACCAGGGTAAAATTTCCAAAAGTGATTTATAGCCATCGTCAAAAGTTAAAACAGCATATTTATCAATACGAAACCTATCGTTTTTCAATCTTTGATATGCCTCTCTTATGCTAATAAACTTGTAGCCTTGATATTGTAAGTCATGTATCTTCTTTTGGAAAACAGATAGTTGCATCCAATCGCAATCATTCATAGAAGTTGCATCAAAATACTCACACACATGGTGTAAACAAAACACACGAATAGGCTGCAAACGCAGTTTCGTAAGCTTACGTCTTATCTTATATAAAAGAGTACTTATGCTCATACAAACATATCTCCATCTATTCCCTGAAGAACTATAGGTTCAATAGATTTCAGTCCTTTAGGGTATGTAAATAAAAAATTATACTTATTATCTCGCAAAGCCAGTTTACGAGACAGTATATATTCATTTAATTCAGGATAAATAGTATATAAACGCTCTAGTTGATGACCATGCATTACTTTTATGATACATGCATAGACTATCTCTCTATGAGAATCATCAGTATATACCATTTTCACATGCATATCGCGATTTCGAATCCCTAGCAAAACAACTCCTATCAACACATCCCTATCATATATCTGCAAATAATGATTACTTGACGATGAAACTTGATCCGTAAACTCTTTGCTTCTTATATAATGACTCAACAAAGGATTCTCCACAACGAATGGATAGCGTAATATCCAATTGAGCATTTCGCGAGACCTTAGAAACGTATCCAACTTACTATGCAAGCTGATAAATTCATAGGCTTCGGCGTCTATGGTATCTCTTGCAATCACGCTACATGTAGTAGGTATAGCATTAATCGCACGAGAGATGGCTTTATGCAGATAATATTTACGAAAAGGTTCTATCAGCAATGATCCTAAATTACGCAGAGATTGAACTCGTATTTTGCGGTCAAACACAAAAGCATGACGTTCGTATTTAACAATAGAAGCACCTAGTAGTTTATCAATCAAAGCTGCAGGACGTGCCACATCCGAACCAATCACACTACATTGTGGATACGATTGCCATAAGCGTTGTACAAGATTGTAGCCAACAAATTCATCGGCATACACAGGATCCACCCAAAGGGTGGTGCCAGTGGCAATCCACATGTCTGGACGTGCCAATTGCTCGGGAAATATGGCAGTATAACCTACTATCTTGTCGTCATCAGTAGCAGCTACCACCACTACATCATCATCTTTCACATATGGGCAATGTACAAGCGCATTGGCACGTGTGATAGATATAATGCTTTCTGATAAGCCATTGGATTTCCCACAGTAAATCCAATCCCTAACATCTGCACGGTTAAATATCTTGTACTGAACGTTCATACTTATACGATTTATTACAAAAACGTATTATCCTCTAGTATAGTCTATTATTTCACAGTGATCCATCGGAGGATTTGATAAGACAATAGCATTGCATGTTAAACCACCACCAAATCCACTTAAGCATAAACGTAGTGTACGACTCGTAGCTTCAGCCGCAATATTATGGCAGATATTCAGAGGAATAGTAGCGGTACTGGCATTGCCGTAGATACCCACAATATTACCAAAACACTTGCTTGAAGGTATATCTAATTCATCAGCCAAACGATCCACCATATACTTATTAGGTTGGTGGAACATAAAATAATCGATCGTATTGATACTATCACCAGATTCGTTAAGCGTGTCAATAATCATAGGAGGAACCTTTGTCATCACAAAATTAAACACGGCCTCACCATCCATATAAAAATGATCCAGTGATCGATAGTTACCTTGCTCATCTTTGGTTTCGATAGCAGTTTCTGCTGTGGATGGACATTTTAAGCCACCAGCATGAATCTTAATTGCATCAGCCATCTGGCCATAATTGCGATAATCAACATATATGCTTCCATTTTCAGCAGGTTCTACTACACTGACGGTCACAGCATCTCCAATAATAGGTCGTGCATTTCTATCATGCTGTCCCACCTTTTTGCTAGTCATCTCGCCAGTAACGAGCAATACTTTGCGAAAGCCAAAAGTATCCATCAACATAAAGCATTGCATCAAGCCAAACTGATAGCCACCACATTGCTGCACAATATCGCTACAATATACATTCTCTGATAAGTTGAAATGGCCATGAAGCAGATAGCTAACAGATGGCATAATAAAGTCTTGGCTAGACGACGACACTACAATGGCATCAATCTCATCCACAGCTATAATCTCCTTATCAATTAGACGTTGAATACCCTGAATTGCATACTCAGAAACAGCGTCATCTATCTCACACTGACGACGGGTATTGTAGTCCATCATCTTACCCAACATCTGACTTTGACGAACTGGAAAAGAATAGTCTTCTAATTCATCCTCATAGCGCACTACTTTATCCGGCAAAACGCTGACGATAGCCGAAATGCGTTTATTTTGGAATACTGTTTTCATCCTATTTTTTTGATAATAATATCAGCCAATTCACCTATTGTTTTCCATGCAATCATATCAGAAAACTTAAATTTAACGCCTAATTCCTTTTCAATTGAAGTAAGAATCATGGCATTTGACAAGGAGTCCCAACCTAAGATTTCCTCTGGCTTGGTGTCCACCTGAATTGTAAAATCATGATGATTTACACAGGCAGCTACGATTGCATCTATTTTTTGAATTATTTCTTGTTTTTCCATATCTTATATGTATTCTGTAAACTACAAAACTACCAAATAGTAGCTCCACCATCTATCGTAATGATACTTCCGGTCATAAAGCTACTAGCATCTGACAAAAGATAAACGACAGACCAAGCTATCTCTTCGGGTTGTGCAAAACGTTTGAGTAGATAATGTTGTTTGTTCTTCTCTAGATCTTCTTCAGAGACATAACCATTATGCATCATTCCTGTTTCCACTAATCCGGGTTGAATAGCATTGGAGCGAATCTTTCTAGGTGCTAATTCCTTGGCGCAACTACGCATAAAAGAAGTCAAAGCTGCCTTAGATGCAGCATAAGCAGAACTTCCTGCATCAGGATTCACAACGTCCATAGAAGACATGAACACCAGCGATGCTTGATTGTTTATGCATTTTTTACGAAGTAATGCATTCATAAGATTCATGGGAGCAACAACATTCGTCTGAAACACCGTATTTATCTCTTCCGATTTAAGAAAGTATATCGGAGCCATCATATTGATTCCTGCGTTGCACACTACCCCATCCAATTTGGGTGCCTGATTGGCAATCGCTTGAATGCCCTCCTCCGATAGTAAGTCGGCAGCTATCACAATATGATTAGCACCTTCAAGGGCTTGCAAGGTCTCTTGCAGACGCTGTTCGTTACGACCACAAAGTACGCAAGTAGCACCCAGTTTAGCACATTCAATAGCTGAAGCACGACCAATACCAGATGAGGCACCCGTAATAAGCACCGTCTTTCCGATTAATGCAAATGGATTGTAATTCATAAAGGGGGTAAAACTAGTAGTAAACTAACAATGTGCCTTAACGGCTTCAAAGACATCTTGAACAGTTTTGCACGCTTTGAATTCTTTTGGATCCATAAAGAATCCATATTCGTCCTTAATCATCGTTAGAATACATAGACCAGTCATAGAGCTCCATTCTTCAAACTGACGAAACTCTGTTTCTGGTTTAAACGCTGCAGGATCTGTGTCAAAAAATTGTTCAGCAAATTTCTCAATAAAACTGTTTATTTCCATATTACTCATGTTTTAAATCATTTTACTTTTTAATGTATTTCTATCTATCTTTTCACTCTTATTCAGAGGAAATTGTTGTTCGAATATAATGCGCGAAGGAATCATATAATGCGGCATTTTGCCACGTAAATAATCAAGCAAGGTCTTAGTATCTTGCTCCGAAGATTCGATAAACAAGGCTATTTCTGTGAGATGTTGAGTATTATCAAAGGCAATAGCCACCACACGATATTTTTTCTCATAAAACTCGCGAGCATGAAACTCTATTTCACCTAATTCTACACGAAAGCCTTGTATCTTAGCCTGCTGATCTATTCGTCCGCAATATAGGATATTTCCCGACTCATCCCAATAGCATAAATCACCTGTGTGGTAATAACGCACGCCCTCTTTTTCAAAGAATGAAGAAGAGTTTTTTTCTTCATTATTCCAATACCCCGGAGTTACTTGTTCACCTGCTACACACAATTCGCCCTTCTCTTGCCCCTCAACTAATTGCCCATCCTCACGCATGATGATAGCCTGCACGTTAGCCATTGGGAGACCTATAGAGATAATTCCATTTTGTGAGAGATTATTACATCCGCGATTCAAACGATAGTAGGTACAATAGATGGTTGCTTCTGTAGGACCATAAAAATCATATATCTCAGTGTTCTTTGCACACTTATACCAATCTTCCATCAAATCTACTGGGCATGCTTCTGCTGTTAAAATAGTGGTACGCATACTGGTAGCATCAAACTCATCAAAATACGGACGCAAATACGTAAGCATTGATGGTGCCATTGCTCCAAATGTAATCTTATGTTCTTGAATCAGTGAAGCGGCATAAAGGTACTTTACCTGACCGTATGGCACTGTATACAGACAAGCACCTCTTGTAAGTGCCACCAAATAGCTTTGGACACTCACGTCAAAAGTCAGGTCAAATACCTGCAAGCAGCGATCCTCCGCAGTAATCTCAATACCCGTTTTCCAGAACGAATCCATAAAGGCGGCCACATTTCTACGCAAGATTTGTACGCCTTTTGGCACTCCCGTACTACCTGATGTAAAAAGGATATAGGCTAATGCATCATCACTTGTTTCAATCCACTTATCCAAATAATCATCAGTATATATATATTGGTTAGTATGCATAACATTTAATACTCGCTGGCAAAATACAGATTGCACTGCACTATCAAGTACATTGCTTAGTCCTACTTGCTCTATAATATTTACATTACGCTCCAATGGTTGGTTAGGATGAAGCGGCACATAAGCCTTACCTTCCATCCAAAGAGCGAAGATACTTGCATAGGTGTCTAAATCATCGTGAATCGCCAATGCAAAAATCTGCTCGCTAGAATTTAATTCATAAATTTCACGACGAATAGCCGAAATCCGTCGCGCAAATTGGGTGTATGTATAGTAATGACCATCAATATAGAATGACGGACGATCTGCATAGTTTCTAATTACACCTTGAATGAGAAATAAGATATTTTCAAAAAACGTCATGCTTTAACTAGTTTATATATATATTCTAATCTGCGTTTGAAAGGAAGAAAACTGATATAATGTAACCACTCAGACATTGACAAATTTTGTTTAACCATTTTACGTTGATCTCTAGGGATATTGTATAAATTATTCAACACATCCCATAAATCGTAGCGAATATAAAAATGTATCAAATCTACAAAACGAATATCTTGCTTACCAATCGTACCTAACAAGGCTACAATAATAGGCCATGTTTTCTGCCAATAGATTAATCTAGATGGGGATACCGATGCCTTTGTGACAGATTCTTGATTTTGTCTATATAGATATGGGGATACATCTAAATGGCGGCATTTATTCGCTGCAGCAGCCACACGCATAGAAAAATCATTATCCTCATACATAATATCTTCTACGAAGAATAGATTATTGCTCAACAAAAAATCTTTTCTATATATTCTACGACATGCAGATATCTGTTGCTGCCACGGGATCGTTTCACAGAAAAATAATTCTGATCCAGCGGTTTGTTGCGTACCATAGTTAAAAAATAATTCTTGTCCGAAGCTACCATCCTCAAACAAATTAATAAAGTTAAAGTGGATATAGTCATCATCATACATATCCATCTCCTCTACGAGTTGCTTGAGGCTATTTGGCTTAAGCATGTCATCTGAATCCAAGAAAAGTATATACTTGCCTTTTGCAGCTCGAATACCAGTATTGCGTGCCCCTCCCAGTTTTTTATTGATATCGTGCTCAATGAGAATTAGGTTGGCGTGCTTACGCTGATACTCTCTAACTATATCTCGGGAATTATCTGGCGATACATCGTTTACACAAATCACCTCAAATTCTTCCTCTGGAATATCTTGATTAAACACACTATCTAAACATTGAGCGATATACTTCTCAACATTGTAGAAAGGAATTATGATGGATAAATTTATCATACAAACATATATTTAACCGTAGCTAGTGCAAAGCGTGAAAAAATGAGCGATTTATTAAGCCACATATAACGCAATCTATATCGCCATGTATCTTTAGATTGACGGTTGTAAATAAGCGCCTCAAGATACAAGCTCTCATTTTTATTGGCCAAATTCTTCAAATCAGGAAAATAATGTCCTATAAATCGATGTTGAATTGCCCAACGAAGTGAGACTTCAGGACTATCTACTCGAGATAGATTAGATGCGTGACGACGATATATAGTCCATGGTTCAGCAAAACAATACGCATCCCCACTCTGCATAATACGCATAAACGTATAAGTATCATTGATATATATTTCTTTGGGATAGGAAATAGGAAATACCGAACTCTTGCGAAAAACAACAGTACTTGATAATATACTCCATTTTTCATAGATATCCTGCAAAGAATAGATTCGAGACACTAGATGATCAAATATATGCTCATCACGTATATCTCCACCCTCGTAGGATACGGATGCACTAGTGAATGTTAGAGCTATATTTGAATGCAAATCTAAAAACTCCACTTGCGTCTGCAACTTATCAGGATTGGTCCAATAGTCATCCCCCTCTAACATTGCCACATAATCTCCCGTACATTTGTTTAGCACAAACTCCCAGTTTTTTATCAATCCAAGATTCTTCGTATGATGATACACATGGATAAACGGATATTTAGCTGCATACTCATCACATATTTGAGGAGTTCTATCTGTAGAACAATCCTCGCCTATGATTACCTCATATTCGAAATCCACCTTTTGCATCAAAATACTATCCAAACATTCCCGGATATATTTCTCTTGATTATATGTTACGACAAAGATGCTAAGTTTCATTTATTTTTAATCTTTAATCTACGAATATTTCTTTTACAAATTTCTTTAAAGCGATAGTATTGTCCCAACATACCTATCCAAAAATAAGGGAATAAAGATGCGTAAATATTCATATAGTACCGTTTCACGACATCTTCTTTATGCTGATTCTTCCAACAATAACGTAACAACCACGAATATTTTTTAGTATTCAAATAAACTTTTTTTCCGATATTTTTATGCTCCATGTAAACAAAGCTATCGGAATTACGGACACAATATCCCTTTTCTAAAAAATAGTCGCACTCTATACCTAATTTCCATAACGCATAATTGAAAGATAATTGGTCGCGTTTAGAGTATTTTTCTATGCAATCCCACCACATAACGTTAGTCTCACGAACGAGACTGGTGTTATGTTTCCGAAACATAACGTTAGTCTCGTGAAGACCATTATGCTCGGGATAATTCTCTTTTCGTAAACGGCGACACCACTCTACAACTATTTTCTCTTGCTCAAAACATAGAAACATTACTTCAAATGCTTCATCATAGATACAATCTCGAATGGGATGACACATACTTGATAACAGAGTTCCCTGCTGATATAAATCTATAGCATGGTCATATACATAGGAAGATACTATCTGAATATTCGAGTCCACCCAAATGGAGAAATCGTATTCTGGTAACAAGTCTTCTGGATGAGTTTTCACGTAACGACAAATGCGAGTATTATCATCATTGTGATAAGGGATTGGTCTGATTTGCCATACACCTACCCTATCCTCTTTGATATCATTAGAAAAGAGAATATGATCGAAGCGGTCATCTACAACCTTTGGCTGCATAATCTCATCGTATCCGCCAACCATGGCAGTGTAGATGACGTATTTATTTTTAGATATATTCATTGGCGATCAGTACAAAAAAAGTGGTTAGTTGGTCATAGTAATTTATTTTGCACATTCGTTTATATAATAGGTAATGCCTAAAACAAAAACAAGAAGAAAGACACTTAATATTGAAATAAAGTTCTTCATCATGGTATATATTTACGAGGCAATTTGAGTTTAAGTCCTAAACGATTTAAAAAGGACTCTTTATACGCCGATAGGATATTTGCAGCAGGAGTGAATGTCAATTCCGCAAAATAAATACGGTCATTTACCACATAGAAATCTGCCCGTACGAATGGAAATGGTTTAGTTAAATTTCTAGCTATGGATATTAATTGGTCCAAATATTCTGGCTTCTGAAAATCACAATCTTTGGGTTCATTAATTCGATCGTATAATCGCTCCCAATCTAAAGAAAAAGATGCGGCATCATAAGTTCCGTCAAAATTTTTTCTACATACTAGCATAGATTCTGGTTCTCCATTCAAACACCAAAATTGGAATTCCACAGGAGCTGTCGGACTAATTAATTCTTCACATACTATCTTACGTGGAATTGCTTGATAATGAATTTCATGAGCCAGCAAACTAAAATCTTCTGAAAGCCATTGATTTAGTTTCGAAATGGTTTGTTTGACATCAAGAGTTTTTTTATCTAAACAAATAATGTTATATCCAGAACCATGATTACATTTTAAAACAAATTGATTAGGTAAAGCTTCAAAATCAATTTCATTAGCATTATCCCATACGCCAAGTAATGGGATTAGAATATCTTTACAACCATTTTCTTCTAAATATGTACGTACTAAAAACTTATCTGCACATTTCGTCTTGAGCGGATGACGCCAATAACGCGTTAACCACATTAACTTTTCATTAATATTTTTAGTACAACAATAATTTAATTCTTTTCCAGTTGCATAAAAATAGTGCATTTTTGCTTGATACCAATACTCTAAGTCTGGGAAATACTTTCCAAACTTAGAGTAAAATTTTCTCTCGTAATAAGCTTTCGTAAAAAATTTCTTATTTATTGCCATATACCTTCCAGTCTTGATTTAACAATACAATACCTCTGTGCCATGTATCTCCAGAGTTATAGAAATCAACCTCTTCAACGATAAAAGAAACTGCAGTATCCTTCCAAAAGGCAAGAGCTTTATCATAAATTAATTCTAATCCTAACATATATCCACCTGGAGTAAATGGCATTGAATCAAAATTTACTTCAACCATTATTTTCTCTTCACCTTTCAATTGAATTAGTGTTTTCTTTAAGCGACTTCCGAAATAGTTAACATAGGTACGCTCAGAATTACGTATAACTCCAGCAACTTCTACATCACCAAATAAATGGTTTGGATTCAAAACTTCAACGCGAATGGTAACAGGTTTATTATTCAAGACATAGCCATTTGCTTGTCCTTCCGAACTAACCTCCACCTTACCTACACGAATTGCGCCACTGCCTTCAAAAGCATCAACATTAGTTAAATCGTGACCTACAATTGGACGACTTTCTTCTAAGTATAGATCTACCATATCGTTGATTTCCCCTGTAGCTTTCAGCATACCATTCTGCAACAATACACCTGTCTTGCACAAATTCTTAACAGCGGTCATATTATGACTCACAAACAACACCGTTCTGCCTTCGCCTTTGCTGACATCTTGCATCTTGCCAATGGCTTTCTTTTGGAACTCGGCATCGCCGACAGCCAATACCTCGTCCACCACCAGAATCTCTGGATCTAAGTGCGCTGCTACAGCAAAACCTAAACGGACCATCATACCGCTACTATATCGCTTCACAGGAGTATCCAAATACCTCTCGCAACCAGAGAAATCTACAATCTCGTCCAGCTTGGCAGCAATCTCGCGCTTGGTCATACCCAAGATAGCGCCGTTCATATAGATATTCTCCCTACCCGTCATCTCCTGGTGGAAACCGGTACCTACCTCCAAAAGACTGGCAATACGGCCTCTAGCGCGGATAGTGCCCACGGTGGGACTAGTGACTTTGCTCAACAGCTTGAGCAAGGTGGATTTGCCAGCACCGTTCTTGCCGATGATACCCACCACATCGCCTTGCTCTACTTTGAAATCAATATCGCGGAGCGCCCAGACGTAGTCGGAGTCGGCTTTCTGGGTGCGGTCGTTGACGGAGCCAATCTTCAGATAGGGATCCTCCTTGCGCAGCACGGCAGTCTGCCACCAGCGATTCAAATCGTGGCTGATAGTACCCGTGGATACCAAGCCCAAACGGTATTGCTTACCTACGTGGTTAAATTCTATTGCTGTAGCCATTATATTAAAAAACTATTTTCTTATTTTTACAAATCAATTTTTACTGCGATTTTATTTTGTCAGACAACCTAGACAACTTATATGACAATTATAATTAATTTTGTTTCCTTATATTGTCTTATTTTGTCTTTCATGTTGTCGATATTGTCTTTTACACGATCCTTGTCAGACAACCTAGACAACTCATATGACAATTATAATCAATTTGGTTTCCTTATATTGTCTTATTTTGTCTATCTTGTTGTCGATATTGTCTTTTACATTTAAATAAGTTATATCACACCTATTTTCGTCATATTCTAAAATGCATGTTGTATATGCACACATTTCGGCGGCAAAGGTACTAAAAAAAATCGACATACACAAGCAATTTAACATTTTTATCACTATTCACCTAAGAAAACCATTACCAGCCCAACACAAACCCACACTTCGCACAAAACCATCGTTACCGCATTCAGTTCCTCCAGTATCTTTTGAATCCCATTTCATTACAATATTTCATGAAATAAATCACAATCTATCCCCATACCGAACTCCCGTTAATTGACCATTGAATTTTCCGTTAATACAATAACATAACACACCAGTAATGGTTAGTATATTTACTTTAATTAAACGAACTCGTAAAGCGAATGCTAGCAGTAGCTATCTATTACGGATTACCTTCTATAAGCAAAGCAAGTAGAAGTTTAAGATGTCAATTGGTGTGTAAAATTCCTCATTTTTTATAAAAAATATAAAAAAAGGCACAAAATATTTGCTCATGTCAATTATTTTTTGTAACTTTGCCACGAATTTTGTGTTTTCTATCCGCAGTATAACTTAATTCATCTAAAAAACGATAATATTAATCTAAAAAGCATAACAACAAAATGAAAACAAAAAAAATCTATCAATCTCCTGCAACTGCAGCGATTAAACTGGAATTAGGTGAGCACATCTTGGCTGGGTCTGTCCAAGGTCAATTGCAAGACATCAACAAGAGTTTTATTGGATGGGAATAGTCGCAAAAACAAACAAGTAAATATTTTGAGGATTATGAAAAAGATAATTTATTGCTTAGTAGCCGCTTTGGCGCTTGTCGCTTGTACTCCAAAGAACGGAGCAGATCAAGTAGTTCGCATTGGCGTATCATTGGACAACAATGCCCAACCAAATCAAAAAGGTCAACAACGTATTTCTGCCATAGACAAAGGAAGTGTAATAGAAATTCTTTGGGAAGACAAGGATGTATTGTACTACCAATTGGATGGAGAAAATATTGACAAGGCTAATCCATTTAAATTGATTAGCGGTGCAGGAACCAAGAATGCATTTTTTGAGTGCGAAAACACTCCAGAGGAAAATCTTTTTAAGCAAAAGTTTACCTTATACTATAATGGTGCGGGCACTCCTGGAGGTGAAATTCCAAAAGAACAAAATGGAAAAGCAAATGAGGTTAATCATAACTACTTATTCTACACTGCACATAATTGCACGATTGAAAGTGATATCAATTTAGAGCCTAACTTTGCATTGTTGGGAATTAGGTTAGTTAAAAATGGTGATAAAGAGATCACAAGTTTTAAAAAGAGTATTTCCATTGGAAAAGAGTATATTTCTCCTGATCATGGAACGGTTACTGAAGGACCTGATGCCTATATTCTTCAAAATATAGGAGATGTCGTGAATTTAGAAGAAAAAGCCCCAGTATTTTATTTTGTATTACCTATTGGCTATAACTTAGACGATAAATATGTTCGGATAATCAGAAATAAAGGTCAACATTCTAGTGAACCTTTGAAGTTGCCTAACTATACATTAAGCTCTAATGAAGCTGCTATTATTACCATCAATATTGCAAGAACTAATACTCCTGAAGATGGCAACGGCGCTTACATTATATCAAAACCATAAAATTTAAACAGTTAAATCACACTGATAGAATATTATAACAAGAGGCTATTATTTAATGATAGCCTCTTGTTATTTGTATTTATATATACGTTGTAGAAAGGGGCGCGGAGCGCCTAGTTTAGTGAACGGCAGCATGCTGCCTACTATTTAGAGTTGAAAAGCCTTGTATGGTTCGGAGCACCTTGAATAGATGATCATTGTAAACTTACCCGATAGGTGCGGCAGTCGGACGCAAGGCAGACTATAAATAAACAGACAAACATGCGTGTGCTATGCTTAGCATAAGCACCGCATGAATGGATGTTTAATAGTGGGAGATACCTCTCACACAGGCGCACCTATCTTGCAGAAAAATTGACAATAATTGACAACCATTGTCTTTAATAACTATCCCTTTGAGCGCTCGAGGGAGTTGATTCGAGCGCAAGTTGTCGCCATTGTCGTTAAACATTATTCCCTCGCCGCTACACCCTACGCTCTACGCCCTACACTATAATCTCTTTTTCTTTTTAATTATTTTTGTAGGCACAAAGTGCCGTATTTTTGTTACTCACAATTCATCACAGAGCTATGCACTTCCGCTAGAGAACTTGCTCTACGAACAGAAGAACACCACCAGCAGCTGACCTGCCATCACACGCAAAAACATCGTCAGCGGATACACCGTAGCATACGTAACCGACGCCTGATCATTGTCAGACGACAAGCTCTCTGCATAGCCCAAGGCTGGCGCACCCGTCATCGAACCTATCAACAGTCCGACCACCTTAAAATAGTTGATATTCATCACCTTATATGCCACAAAGCCAACCAACACCAGCGGCACCATCGTGATCAATGCACCATACACTACCCACATATAACCACCATCTAAAATCGTACTCACAAAACCATCACCTACACTCAGACCCACTGCCGCCAAGAACAAAGTCAACCCCACCTGACGCAGCATCATATTGGCACTCGTAGTAGCAAAAGTGACCATGTTATAATACGGACCAAACCTGCCAATCAACAAAGCCACAATCAACGAGCCACCCGCCAAACCCAACTTAAACGACTGGTTCATACCCGGAATAGCGATAGGCAAAGAACCCAACAATACACCCAAGAAAATACCAAAGAAAATAGGCATCAGATTGGGCAAGTCCAAACGCTTGAGCTCGTTGCCGAAGATATCGGCCACATGGCGCACATCATCTTTATCGCCTACCACCATCAGACGATCGCCCAACTGCAACACGAAATCTGGTGTTGCCAACAACTCCACACCCGCACGGTTGATACGCGTGATGGTAGCATGGTAGCGATGACGCACATCAAACGTACTCAGACGCTTGCCATTGCACTCCGTGCGCGTAACCACCACACGACGCGAGATGAGATGATCACTGCGCTCTGGACCACGAAAACCATAATGCGTCACATCACCCAATGCATGCAAGTCCTTCTCATGGCGCTTATCGCTCACAATACGGATGACATCACCCGGCATAAAGACCGTCTCAGATGATACCAACTCATCCCTGCCATCGCTGCGCGTGACACGGCTCACCAAGATATTATTTAGCGGACACATCGCATGCAACTCACGAAGCGTAGTGGCCTTATCAATAGACAAACGGATATCCACACAGATAGGATCACCGTCCGACACATGCTCCTGACGCAGTTTAACGTTCTCCTGACGCAGATTAACACGGCAACACAAACGAATCAACTCGAACGAGAAGATCAAACCCACTATACTCAGCGGATAGGCCAAAGCATAACCCATAGCTATATCAGGCGACACCACACCCAACAGGTCAGCGGCCGTCTGCTGCACCGCACCCAACGAAGGCGTATTCATCACAGCACCCGACATGATACCCGCCATGGTACTCATATCGATGCGCGTAAGGTAGTGCAATGCGACCGTGATACCACAACCTAGCAACACAATAGCCACTGCCAACAAGTTGAGACGCAAACCGTTCTTGCCGAAAGGCGAGAACGACGGACCCACCTGCAAACCAATGGAATACACAAACAGGATGAGACCGAAATTCTTGGCGAAATGGCTTACCTGCGGGTCGATGGAGATACCAAAGGACGAGAGGATGATACCCACGAAAAGAATCCATGTGATACCCAGGGTGAAATTCTTGATACGCAGGTGCTCACCTGCCCACAAACCCAAAAAGACAACCAATGTCAACAAGACAATAGACTGCGACACAGAATGGGTTAAAAATAATTCGTTAAGAAATGACATAACAAAAAATATCTTTTAGTTTTAACGACAACTTTCTATACTACAACACTTTTTTAAAACAATCGTTCAATATTTATCAACAACACTATATATTTAGCTCCTAGCCCTTACGGGCAGAAAAAATCGTTCGAGCCCGTGGCGAGATAAGAAATCTTAATAATCTCATTTACTCACTTTGTTCGTCCATGTACTCCGTAATAAATTGCCCCTATTGTTGATTGTTATTACTTAGTCGCGCAAGGGTGTTGATTTGCGCGAAATGTTGTTGATTATAAGTTGTCATAGTTGTTGTCTATTAGTTCCCTTAGGCGCCCGAGGAAGTTCTTATCTCGCATA
>JAEIGA010003442.1_pt1 | contig 24803 bp, 27 predicted proteins | sample 9270691 | NCBI WGS metagenome assembly JAEIGA01 (sample SAMN17057246, study PRJNA624740) | gut metagenome | biome: biome; isolation source: fecal sample | host: Bos grunniens | place: China: Xizang | collected 2019
AGAGAGCATCTCGTCACATCTGAAATTCATAATAAAGTTCTCGCGTATCATGTGCTGGCAATACTCGAGCAGACGTTTCTGTCGCTCACGACCCAAGGCAGCAACCTGTTCGCTCCATTTCTTCATTTCGCGTATATTGCGTGCATAAGCGGTGCGCATAAGCTGCATGAAGAGTTCGAGATATAGTTCCTTGTCTGCATCTACACACAACTGCTCCTCGGCTTTGTTCCAATTGCCTGCACTTTGGCGCGCCACACGCTGTGCATCCTCGAATGTGAGACCATAGCGCTGCTGCATAGCTGTTTCAATGTCGGAATCAGAAAGTCTGGGTATCTCAATGCGCTGCGCACGGCTCAATATTGTAGGAATTATCTGCTCCGGCTCTTCTGATACCAAAATAAAAAGCGTATCCTTAGGCGGCTCCTCAATTATCTTAAGAAGCTTGTTGGAGCATATGGCATTCATCTTCTCGGGCAGCCATATAATCATTATCTTCCACCCGCCTTCACGCGACTGCATTGAGAACTTATGCAGAATCTCACTGCTCTCGCGCTCATAAATCATCGGTTGCTGATTCTCTACACCCATCTTGGCAAGCCAGTCGGTATATGTAAAATAGGGGTTTGCAAGAAACATCTCGCGCCACTCGGCTATATAATCGTCGCTCACAGGGGCACTGTCCGACCCACCACTCTTTTTCTTAAGTACAGGAAATACAAAATGCAAATCACTGTGTATCAGCTTGTTTACCTTTACACATGTAGGACATTTTCCGCATACATCGCCACCAATGTGCTCCTTGCACAACAGATAGTGAGCCAAAGCCACTGCAATCGGCAACTTGCCGTTACCCTGTGGACCTGTCAGCAACAGGGCATGAGGCAGACGATTCTCATCAATCAGCCGTTTTATCTGTGCCTGCAAAGGCAATTGTCCTATTATATCTGCAAATCTCATTTTATCAATATATCTCCTTTGCTATTCTACAAACGCTGTCTACCGCATTCACAGTATAGAAATGTATGCTTGGCACGCCATGTTCGATAAGCTCCTTGCACTGCGCAACACACCACTCCTGACCTACCTGCATTGCAGCAGAGTCATCCTTGCATTTAAGCATCTCGGTAACCAACGGCTCGGGCAAATCCACACGGAATGTCTTGGGCAGCACATTCAGCTGCGACAATTTATACATTGGCTTTATGCCGGGGATAATAGGCACATTGATGCCAGCCTCACGTGCACGCTTCACAAACTCGAAATACTTTGTATTGTCGAAGAACATCTGCGTAACGGCATACTCGGCCCCTTCATCGACCTTTTGCTTGAGCCATGCAATATCGCTGTCGAGGTTTGGCGCCTCCTCGTGTTTCTCGGGATAACATGCAACACCGTACGAAAAACGTACGCCCTTCTCTTTCATTTGCGAGCCATCAATGAAGAATCCTTCGTTGAAGCGGTTAACCTGTCGCTGAAGGTCAATTGCATGGGAATGACCGCTCTGCACCTGAACAAAGTTCCTGTCGCTTTTTATTTTGTCGCCCTGCAGCACCAGTATATCTGTAATACCCGAGAGCTGCAAATCGATAAGTACATACTCGGTCTCTTCAAGAGTATATCCGTTACAAAGGATATGCGGAACCACCGGAATATTGTATCTATGGTGTATCGCAGTAGCTACAGCCACAGTTCCGGGGCGTCGACGTATAGTCGAACGTTTGAACATTCCGTTTCCCATATCAACATATATGTTCTCGCTATGGTGCGTTGTTATATTGATATATTGGGGATTGAACTCCATCAACTTATCGATGGAGCCGAATAACTTTGTAGTACCTGTACCTTTAACAGGCGGCAGCACTTCGAACGAAAATGCCGTCTTATCTGAACTGTTTATGCAATCTATAACTCTCATATCAACAACTATAGTGTGCTACTTGTGCATTAACCAACTTCCTTTACAACAACCATTGCCATATACAATAAAGCCGGCACAAAACACCTTATATGTATTAACTTGCGAAAATAGTATTTTTTTTGAAAAATAGCGAATATAAAGTCATAAAAACACAAGGGATGCACCCAAAATAGGATGCACCCCTTCAAATTACTAAACAACACTAAATTATAAATTTATTTACACTTTCTTATGATTCAAGAACGTTGCCGTTGGGAGTAACAAAGAGCACTTGCTCTATATTACCTCGCTCAAGTTCCAGCTTATAGCATTCCCCGTCGGGGTGCTCAATATAATCGGCATCATCGATTTTGTAATTGGGGAACATGGTGCTTGCCGCATCAACGACACTCTGAGGCAATGACGCAATGGCAACATCCCATTTTGTATATACCCACTCATTATTGGAGTTGAAGTAGGCATCCTTGCGGATAGAGTTGTGAATAAACTCAACCTCGAGCAAACCGTTATCCTCATATTCAGCCTTTCTTATTGACGAGCCCGGGTATTCAGCCTCGATAAAAGTCTCTATCGCATCATTCACAGCCACACGATTATCATCATCCTTGTCGCATGCGGTAAAGAGTGCAAGAGCAACAAACAGTATAGGAATTACTCTTTTCATCTTTCAATTGTTCTAAAGTAATCAATCGTCTATATCTATAATGTTGAAGTTGCGGTCGAATGTAAGTTCCAGACGGTTAGACAATCGCACCTCGTAATCGTGACGGTCACGGTCGATTTGCAGAATCTTCTCGCCGGGATAGTTCTCGGCAACATATTTCTTTATTGCGTCGGGAACAACCAATGAGGGAACTTCGCTGTAGCGGCAATCAACCTCTTTCCATTCGCCATTTTTCAAGAACTCCAACTTGGAGCCATCGGTGAACACCACCTCGTAGTTACGGCTCAGTAGGTCACGTTCCTCTTTTACATACGAAATCTTAAGATTGGCAAAATGCGCCGATACAAAATTCTGGGCTGCTGCAGGAAGTTTCTCTTTTGTAATAAGTCTATCATTATCGGCTTTAGCAGCCACTACACCAAAAGTCAAAAACAGAATCGCAATTGATAAAAACTTTTTCATAATATTAAAATTTTAAGGTTATACTCTTTTTACTACATAACAAGCGGCCTTCCGCATTGTTTACAGTGCAAATATTATACCCGATTCTGAAATGAATTTGAAATTTCCCGCAAAATTCATTTTTTTATTTTTTTTGATTCACTTTTCTCAACAAGAAGACATTATTACTATTTTTGCAGGCACACTCACATATTTTTACAAGATGAATACTATATGGATTGTAATGCCCATTCTCATTGTGCTCATGTTTCTTCTTGGCACAGAACTGAATGGAAAAGCATTTAAAAATGTCATACATTCACCACGCGCTGTAATATTAGGAATGGTGGGACAAATCATTCTGTTGCCTTTAATAGCCTTCCTTATTGCATGGAGTCTGAAATTGCCTGCCACTTATTTCATGGGAATAATGCTGATAGCCTGCTGCCCCGGCGGAAGTTCATCGAATATATTCTCTATGCTGGCAAAAGGCGACATTGCACTATCGGTAACTCTTACGGCACTAAGCAGTGTAATAACACTCTTCACTCTGCCCATAATAATGGAGTTTGTCACTCAATTCATTTCGCACCAATCGGGAACAGATATAGATTTACCTATAGGCAAACTGTTGGTGCAAAACATCGCATTACTCTTTGTTCCACTAATATGCGGAATAGTGTTCCGGCATTTTTCGCCGTCAAAATCGGCAAAAGTGAATAAGATTCTAAGCAAGGGCGCATTCCCTGCATTAATGATTCTGGCATCAACATTCTTTTTGCAGTATCCACGCGAAATTATGGACAACATTGCGACATTAGGCACTGCATGCACACTGCTTCTCTTAATCTCAATGGTATGCAGCCGAGGCCTGTCACACATAGGCCGACTGAGCCCGAGTGTCGGCAGAACCATTGTCATAGAGGTTGGAATGCAGAATGCGGCACAGGCAATAGCCATTGCATCATCACCCTTCATATTCAACAGCGGCGAAATGGCAATACCTGCCATTATATATGCACTCATAATGAATGTGATACTACTTATATATGTATTTAAATTCCGTTACGCTTAGCGTTAAACCATTCATATAAAAAAACAGATACAACATGGCAAAAAGAGAAAAGGCAAAGAAATTGTTCGATAATATAGCAAGCGACTACGACAGGCTGAACCACATCCTGTCACTCAACATCGACAAAGGATGGCGACGCAAGGCTGTACGCGAGATTGTAGATACAGACAAACCGTTAAAGGTTCTTGACATGGCATGCGGCACAGGCGACTTCACCATCGAAATTTCGCAAAAAGTTGCTGAAGGCAGCGAGGTAACCGGAGTAGACCTCTCGGAAGAGATGATGAAGATAGGACGGGAAAAGATTGCAAAAGCTGCAGTTGAAGCAACTATGGAATATGGCGAATGCGAGGAACTCAAATATCCCGACAACAGTTTCGACCGCATATCCGTAGGTTTCGGCGTGCGCAACTTCGAACATCTGCAGAAAGGACTGGAGGAGATGTTTCGCGTACTGAAACCCGGTGGCAAACTTGTCATACTTGAACTGTCGGTGCCTTCGAACCCTGTCATACGCTGGTGCTATAAACTCTATTTCTTAAAGATTCTACCTGCAATAGGCGGTTATATATCGGGAGACCGTAGCGCTTATGAATATCTGCCGGCATCGGTACTCCATTTTCCGGCACCCGACAAATTTCAGGCAATGCTCAAGGAGTGCGGTTATTCCGAGATAAGACATAAATCGCTGACTTTTGGAATATGCCGTATGTACATAGGAAAAAAACAACAAGTATGTTGAAGAAATGGATTGAAGCCATAAGGCCAAGAACTATTCCGGTGAGCATCGCCGGCGTTATAGCCGGAACGGGGTGTGCCATATTCAACAATAGATTCAACCTTATACCGGCACTCCTGTGCCTGTTGTTTGCCACGCTTGCCCAAATAGCCTCTAATTTTGGCAACGAATACTACGACTACGCAAACGGATTGGACAAAAAGGGACGGAAGGGATTCCGCCGAGGAGTCACAGAGGGTGACATAACACCGCTGACAATGAAACGGGCAACATACACAACCCTTGCCATGGCAGCCGTTACCGGATGCCTGACACTCCATTATGGCGATTGGTGGCTTATTCCGATTGGAGTGTCAATTGTTATATTCGCCCTTGCATACAGCACAGGCCCCTACCCACTATCACACCATGGCCTTGGCGATGTTGCCGTTATAATATTTTTCGGAATAGCACCTGTAACACTCACATGTTACCTGCAAAGTGGAAGCCTCAACGGGCTGTCGACATCGTTACCCACCTCGATAGCAATAGGTCTGCTTGCTGCAAACGTACTTATAGTGAACAATTACCGCGACATGGACGATGACAGAAGCGTTGGCAAGCGCACCACAGTGGTTATATTCGGCCGCAAGGTAATGGGGCGCGTATATCTGGTATCGGGAATATCAGCCATGGCTATAATGACTCCGGTGTGGGCAGAGTTACCTTTATCAGCCGTCGCAGTGCCATTAATATACATAGGAATACACATCCGTTTGTGGCGTAAAATGACAAGCGCCGAAGGGGCTGCCCTTAACCCCATACTTGGAAAAACCGCAATGAACATGCTTCTGTTTTCCCTGATGCTGCTTGTGCTCTTCATAGTTGGCCGATGAAGATTTAAAAAGGAGGCATAAAGAGGGCAACCATGTACCGGAATTTATACACAACAAAAGCATTATAGGGTGGCACATGTGCCACCCTATAATGCTTTTGTTAAATTACCGATGCTTATTTAGTCATCTATATCCACAATGTTAAAATCCTTATCGAATGTCAGTTCAAGGCCGTTGGAAAGTCTGATCTCGCAATCTCTTCTGTCGCGGTCAACCTTCACAACATTTACCGAAGGATAGTTGGCATTTACATAATTCTTTACCTGTTCGGGAACAAGTGATGCAGGAACAACATTCTTACGGCAGTCAACCTCTTTCCATTCACCATCGCGAGCAAACTCAACCTTTGAACCGTCGGTAAAGATAACCTCGTAACTCTTGAACAACAGCTCGTTGTCTTCCTTAACCAAAGATACTTTGAGATTCGCGAAGTGCTGGGCAATGAATTGCTGTGCCGCAGCGGGCAGCTTATCTTTTGATATTACCTTATCGCGCTCAATTGCACTTGCCGACAAAACTCCGAGGAACAACACTGAAAGTGATACAAATAAAAACTTTTTCATAACTTTATTCTTATTAAAATTAAACATTATCCAATACCTTTGCATTTATTTACACTGCAAAGATTACACCCATTTCTGAAATGAATTTGAAATAATAAGAAAAATCGAAAAAATTTCAACAAAAAAGTTACCCTTCCAGCCCAAATTCAGCAATAATATCCTTTATTATAACCTTCCGAAGCTCCTCTGACGGTTCAAATGCATAACAAATGGCATTGGCACCGCTATCCAAAAGCGGTTTGAATTTCTCAACATCCGAAAATTCCGATTTAAAATCGTACGAACAACCACAGCACAACGGCTCCAATCCTTTTTCTTCACTTTGGGCATCGTGTGCAAGAATATATACACCGGCATATCCACCTTCAAAAATTGCCGACAAATCACAATTCAAAGAATTGAACCTTAGAACATTGAACACATAACAACCGCCATCGCTTCCATTTACATAGTACTTCTCGTCGGTCTCTTTCATAAAAATCTTTTCCATAGCACAAATTTAATAAATAAAAACGGAACTGCATGTGATACAAAAGAAAAGAGACACAATAGCAGTCACTTTACATTCCCAAACATACACAATCCTATAATTTAGAGTCAAAGTGTACCCAATTCTCACAAACATAAGAAAATAATTAAAAAAAAATGGCTATCTTCGCGCCCGGAAACTAAAGATATTGAATATGATAACATCCGATCAGCTGAAGGATATCAAGGAGAGGACTGCAGCGCTTAAGCAGTATCTTTCCATAGACGAAAAGATTATACAGGTAGAAGAGGAGCAGTTACGCACCCAAGCACCCGGTTTTTGGGACGACGCAAAAGCTGCCGAGGCGCAAATGAAGAAGGTAAAGGCACTGCAGGCATGGATTGATGGATACAAAGAGGTCAACAACCGCGCCGAAGAGGTAGAAATGGCTATGGAACTTTTCCGCGACGAATTGGTCGAGGAATCTGAGGTTGACGATGCCTACACACGTGCTCTAACTGCCGTTGAGGAACTCGAGCTCAAGAACATGTTGCGCCAAGAGGCCGACGACATGGACTGCGTGCTTAAGATAAACTCGGGTGCAGGAGGTACCGAGGCGCAGGACTGGGCAAGCATGCTTATGCGTATGTACATGCGCTGGGCCGAGGCCAACGGTTACAAGGTTGCAGTAGCCAACCTGCAGGAGGCCGAGGATGCCGGTATCAAGACCGTTACTCTTGAGTTGCAAGGACCCTATGCCTATGGTTATCTGAAGGGCGAGAACGGCGTGCACCGCTTGGTACGTGTAAGCCCCTACAATGCCCAAGGAAAACGTATGACATCTTTCAGTTCGGTATTCGTAACACCTTTGGTTGATGACAGCATAGAAGTTGTCATTGAGCCTGCACGCGTATCGTGGGATACATTCCGAAGCGGTGGCGCAGGAGGTCAGAATGTGAACAAGGTTGAGTCGGGTGTACGTCTACGCTATCAATACAAAGACCCCTATACAGGTGCCGAGGAGGAGATTCTAATCGAAAATACCGAGACTCGCGACCAGCCAAAGAACAAGGAGAATGCAATGCGCCAGTTGCGTTCTATCCTTTACAACAAAGAGATGCAGCATCGCATGGAAGAGCAGTCCAAGGTTGAGGCAGGTAAGAAGAAGATTGAGTGGGGCTCACAGATACGCAGCTACGTCTTTGACGACAGAAGAGTAAAGGACCATCGCACAGGACACCAGACATCAGACGTAAACGGTGTCATGGATGGCAAGATTGATGGCTTTATAAAAGCCTATCTGATGGAATTCGGAGCACAGGAGTGACATCATGGCAATTGAGATAGAGAAGAAGTTCCTTGTAACAAACGACAGCTACCGTACAATGGCATTCAGTTGCGACCACATTGTACAAGGATACCTGTGCCGCGAAAACGGCAACTCGGTGAGAGTGAGAATACGCGACGGCAAGGGAACCCTTACCATCAAAGGACCATCACTCGACAATGGGCTGAGCCGTTACGAGTGGGAGCGCGAAATTCCGCTCCAAGATGCCGAGGAACTGCTCACTCTTTGCAATGACGGGAAAATAGACAAGAACCGATATCTCGTAAAATATGGCAATCATGTATACGAGGTAGACGAGTTCTTTGGCGACAATCATGGCCTCGTTGTTGCCGAGATTGAGCTTGGCAGCAAAGACGAGGAGTTCATGAAACCCGATTTTATAGGCGAAGAGGTAACAGGACAGGTAAGGTACTACAACTCACACCTCACACGTTTTCCCTATAAGGAGTGGTGATTTAAAGATATCACTTGCCTGATTACAGAATACAAAGACGCCATCATTGGCGTCTTTTCTTTAATATGACAGGTCTTATAACGTACAGACCGATAAAGATTGCAGCTACCACCCCAAGAGTATTAAATAGGAAATCATACCAGTCGGCACTGCGATTATCGGTAAGTGCCACCTGAGCAACCTCCATTGCTCCACTGAAAAGGAGAGGTGCCACAACTGCTCCCATAATCATTTTGAGAAGACTCGTCTGTTTATGTGTCTTGAAATACTCGAACCACAGGATTGAGCATAGCCCGGCATACATGCAGAAATGGGCAACTTTGTCAAGATTCTCAATCTTGGGAAGGTTATCATTCGCAACCTTGAAGAGTGAAAGATAAACTATCGCCAATATAATTACCAATGACAACGGATAGCGATGAACAACCCGGCCTATTCTGTCTACAACTCTTTTTACCAAATTTGCCATACCAACGATTGCTTATGTTGTCGGTGTTGAATATATTTGCAGCACACAACATCTCACAGTTATAAAATATTCTGTAAAGATAGTACAGTAAAGTTTTTTTATCACTATATATTCAGATATATTATGAAAAAATATTTCTATTTTTCTAAAAACGGCCGCAGAGGAGCATTTCTGCTGTTCATACTGCTCGTTGCACTGATGCTGATAATACATTTATAAAACTGCACAAAAAAAGGGGCCGATTAATCACCCAGCCCCTCAAGATACTTGAATCGTCTAAAGAATTTTGTTCTCTTGTTCCTCGTTTTCATTTCCGGGATGTAGTAGCCTTCAGTTCCTTTGCGACGAATTTTCATAATACCCTTTATAACCTTATACATAAAGGCTATGACAAGTATACTCAGTATAACAATCCATGTAGTCATAGTTCATTTGATAAAAGGTTAATATTTTGGTTTAAATATCTCACGGCTATAAACCTATAAATAAAATTCGGAAAAAACAAATTTCAAAGCAAAGTTTTACCTTTTTAACTGCATTTAGGCTTTACCATCGGAAGAATCACACTATTTCGACATGATACATTTATCGAAAACAGTACTTGTCAGCAGATAAAATAGTACTCCCGACAAAAGTCCCGCTATGGCATCAATAAGATAGTGTGCCTTAATATAAACCGTTGCACAACACAGCAGAACGTAGAATGGCAGTAGCACAACAGCCAATCCCTTGTTTCCACGTAGTGCAAGCAGCATGAGTACGGTAGAAATACCTATGTGCGAACTGGGGAAAGCCGCAGTAGGACGCTCACCCGAAGCCTGAGCCATATTCACCAACGAAGTAAAAAATCCGTCCTTTCCGGCCTGTGGGATATCAATAAGCGGATGCAGGTCGAAATAGTTGCCTATCTCGGGGAAGATACCGTTGGCTACAAGTTCATTTCCGATAGCAGGGAAATAGAACTGCGGACCGGCCACAGGAACGAATATATATATAAGATAGAATATATAGAATGATGCTATTACGACAAATGTGCATCGCTCTATCTCCTGCGGACGTTTGAAGAAATACCATAAGATAACAGTAGCTATCATAGGATAATAGGCCCAATAGCCCATATTGAAAGCCTCGCGCCACCAGTATCCGTTACAGAGTTGGTCGAATAGCATTGAGGGCTGGCATCCGAATAACGACTGCTCAATACCGGCAAACCAATAATCGAGGTTGGGGAATATCCTATTGAATTCAAACGTATCGGGGTACCAAAACGAAAGGAGTGCCATTTGGCCTATTATACGCACAAGGCGCATTGCTGCCGAAGGGAACTTTGTGTATAGATATATAATGGCAAAAGTGCCTGCCAATATAACAAAGCGCCCCAGAAGCATCGTTTGGGGGCACTGCAGCCTCTCATAGAAAATTATGATGAGAATAGTAGTAAGGAGGTTGTAGAGAAGATTTAGTTTCTCTATTGCCAGAAAACGGCGCTCTTCGTGTTCGTGTTTGAATAGTGTCAAAGCCATCTGTTGTCTATATACCATTTTATTGTTTCAGCAGTGCCTCTTTCAAGATCATAGTCTGCCGTAAATCCTAAATCCTTTTCAATGTCTGTTGTGTCGCAAAGCCAGTTCCTCTGCTTCATTATATTGTATTTATCACTATTCAGAGTACTCGGTTTCTTCATTATCCGGGCGACATACTCGGCGCACAAAGAGACAAGTTTAAGCACCCACAGCGGCGCTTTTATATGCAGAACATGAGTGATGCCCAATTCGTGCTGAATGTAATCACTGAAAGCACGGCTGTTGTAGCCACGAGGTTCACTCACAAAATAGGCACGCTGTGTCACTCCCTTCTCAATAGCCAGATAAATTGCCTTTACAAGGTCTTTTACATATATAAATGTAATTATCTGAGGTTTATATCCCACTGCAAAGTCGACGTGCTGTTTTATGCTTACTGCCATCTGGAAATAATCCTTTTCGCGCGGACCATAAACGCCGGTGGGGCGAAGTATCACATAAGGAAATTCCTTGAGGCTGCTCAAATAGCGCTCGGCCATGAGCTTACTTTTTCCGTACGCAGTGTTTGGCATAGGGGTATCGCTTGCCTGTATGGCAGTATAGGGCTGCTGCTCACGGACAGGACCATATACACTGAGCGAACTAAGGTATATGAACTGACGAGGTACCATATTCAGGCTTATAAGCGCATCGCACAATATCCTTGTACCGTCAAAGTTGGTGCGTATAAAATCCTCTTTGTCGATACATTTCGTTGCACCGGCCGCATGTATCACATAGTCCCATTTTCCGAAAGAAGTAGCAAAAGACGAGAGTTGCTGCTGTAATGTTTTTTCGTCGCCCAAAGAGAGTTCAATGAACTTGATCCTCGAATCGGAGAGATACTTTCTGCTACTGCTGCCACGCACACCGGCCCAAACTTCATATCCAAGTTCAAGTCCCTTATCGGCAATGAAACTTCCGATAAAACCACTTGCCCCGGTAATTAGAATCTTCATTTTCTTCTGATTTACAGGTGCGAAGATACAATTTTTATTTGAGAAATATGTCGCAGTGGATAACCTTTCGGCACATTTACACACAAAATATCGTATATGTAGAAAATGTTTTGTAACTTCGTAACCATCACAAAAGCATACTTATGCAAATACCCCAACAACATATCCAACAGGCTGTTGAGCTGTTGCAGTTGCTCATCAGCACCCCGTCGTTCAGCCGCGAAGAGAGCGAGGCTGCCGACAGGTTGCAGATGTTCATTCATCGTGGTGCCCCGTTTAAGGTAGATATGCACCGTCATATAAACAACGTCTGGTGCATAAGCCCCAACTTTGACGCATCGCGTCCCACACTGCTGCTTGACGCACATATCGACACCGTACAGCCCGTTTCCAATTGGAGCAACCAGCCCTTCACACCAACAATAGACGGTGACAGGATAACCGGACTCGGCAGCAACGATGACGGTGGCTCGCTTGTAACAATGTTGCAGCTCTTTTACATTCTGTGCCAGAACGAACAGCACTACAACACAATCTTTTTGGCATCGGCAGAGGAGGAGGTATCGGGCAAGAACGGCATTGAGGCCGTCATACCCCTGTTGCCACCAATATCGTGCGCAATAGTAGGAGAGCCCACAGGCATGCAGCCTGCCATAGCCGAGAAGGGACTCATGGTGCTCGACTGCACTGCAAGCGGAGTTGCAGGACATGCAGCGCGTAACAATGGTGTAAATGCAATATACGAGGCCATGAAAGACATTGAATGGTTACGCAGCCACAGGTTCGACAGAAGTTCGCCCCTCTTGGGTAATGTGAACATCAATGTCACCCAGATAAATGCCGGCAAACAGCACAATGTGATACCCGACAGCTGCACATTTGTGGCTGATGTCAGAAGCAACGAGTGCTACAGCAACAAGGAACTCCTTGAAATGATAAGAAAAGGGGTAAAATCGAATGTAGAGCCACGCTCGCTGCGCCTGAATTCGTCATCAATAAGCACAGACCATCCACTTGTAGAAAAGGCCATTGAGATGGGATTAAAGCCTTTTGGCTCGCCCACCCTCTCGAATCAGGCACTGCTGAATATACCCACGCTCAAAATGGGACCCGGTGAATCGTCACGTTCACACACAGCAAACGAATACATATATATCAGTGAGATAGCAGAAGGAATAGAGACCTTTGCCACCATGCTGAACGGAATAAAACTAAACAAATAAATAAATGATGAAACAGATTCATATCACAACAGCCGCATTATGCCTGTCGGCACTCCTTGTAGGGTGCACACAAAGCACAAACATCAAGAAATATAGCGTCAACGGAGTAGATTTCAATATCGTATCAGTTGAAGGCGGTACATTCACCATGGGCTCTGCCGAGGGGGCAGAAGGTGCCGAGAAGGATGAATACCCTGCACACATAGTAACAGTCGACAATTTCGGCATTGGCGAGACCGAGGTTACACAGGAACTGTGGAAGGCTGTTATGGGCAACAACCCATCGGGATACACAGACATGTCGCAGCTACCCGTTGAGTCGGTAACATGGTTCGATTGCCAGACATTCATAGAAAAGCTCAACGAGCTTACAGGCGAGAAATTCCGCATGCCCACAGAGGCCGAGTGGGAATACGCAGCACGCGGAGGAAAACACTCCAAAGGGTACATATATAGCGGTAGCGACACACTCTCCCTTGTAGGATGGTACAAGGAGAACGGGGGTGAGCGTCCGCAGCCTGTGAAGATGAAACGCCCCAACGAGCTGGGCCTGTACGACATGAGCGGAAACATGTGGGAGTGGTGCAACGACTGGTATGACACCTACAGCGCCGATGCACAGGTAAACCCCCAAGGACCTTCAGAGGGACGCAGCCGTGTCGTAAGAGGAGGCAGCTGGCTTATTGATGCCCCACTGTGCCGTCCAGCCGACCGCAGTTTCGGAGCGCCACGTGGCGGTGGCTGCATCGTCGGTTTAAGACTGGCAATGTAATACCGGTAAACAATTTACATAATAAAACATATCTCCCTTAAAGCAATGCTTTAAGGGAGATATGTTTATATCGCCAACAGGATGACACAACAGTTTATCTGTATCTGATGCTTTGTCCCGGCCTTATCACCGACTTGGAATTCATCTTATTCAGACGATACAACGTGTTGACCGACACTCCGCATTTACGTGCAATAACCGAGAGACTCTCGCCCTTGCGCACCTTGTGGTAGAGCGGTTCTGTGCTCTCTATTATCTTGCCTGTCTTTTTATCAATCTCTTGATATACGCCCTTGCGATAGACATAGAACTCGCCTGTCACATCCTGACGCTCAAAGTCGAAAATCAATGCCGGATTGATATTCTTTCCTGCAAGGAGAGTCTCGAAGTGCAGGTGCGCGCCTGTGCTTCGTCCGGTATTTCCACCAAGACCTATAGCATCGCCGGCTTTCACATTCTGGTCTTCTATGACAAGTTTCTTCGACAAATGCGCATATACTGTCTCAAGACCGTTATTATGGCGTATCACCACATAATGGCCATAGCCACGACGCTGGTACGATGTTATGCGCACCTTTCCGTCAAATGCTGCATATATTGTATCTCCTCGCTGCACCTTCACATCAATACCGTTGTGCACACGACCGCGACGGCGGCGATATCCGAACACATCGGTTATCTTTGTATTCGTTGTGGGCATAGCAAATTTGCGTAGGTCGACTCTGAATGAGTCGGGCATCTGGGCCGTAAAACGCACATTGTTATTTGTCCATGTCTCGTATAGGCCATCTGCAGGGAACATATTCTCCTCGTTCAGCAGCATATCCCTCAAGGCGATGGAATCTACAAGTTCCATCTGCTTGTCAAGAGGCGACTGCGCTGCCAACAGGTCCTGCGCATAGACAACAGGGGTTGCAATTGTTTGCAACCCTATTGTAAGTAAAATTGTTTTAAGTAATCTCTTCAATTTGACTCAAATGTTTACTTCATGAATTTCAGAGTCTCCTCACCACCATATTCGAAACGTGTAACTGCCGATTCGTAGTCGAACAACTCCTCTTCTTTGAAGAAACGCTTGATTTCGATAAGAGCATTCTCAACAGAGTCTGATGCGTGAACAACATTCTGCTCGCCACTCATTGAAAAATCGCCGCGTATTGTACCGGGCTGTGCCTTGCGTGAGTTGGTGACACCTACCATAAGACGTACAGTCTCAACAGCCTCAGCACCCTCGAGACAGCATGCCATAACAGGACCGGCCTGCATTGATGCCTTCAGATAGGGGTAGAAGGGACGTTCTACAAGGTGCGCATAGTGCTCAGCGAGTATTTCATCGGTAAGGAACATCATCTTGAGACCTACTATGCGTAATGCTTTACGCTCAAAACGAGTGATAATGTCGCCCATGATGCCTCTCTGAATTGCATTGGGCTTGATAAGGATAAGAGTTCTCTCCATAATAATTGGTTAGTTTAGAGTATTATTGTTACGAGTTAGTTTTCGTTTCTCAAAAAACTGAGCCCGTGAGTGAATAGAAATATTTTCTTAATCGTCACAGATGCAGCCTGTTTTTTGCAGTATCAATTGTTACAAAGGTAATAAAAAATCTGTTCACAAAGGATTTATCCAATTAAAAAGAGATAAATAAGAGTATTTTATATGTTTACAGTGAACAATTTACCTTTGTTAAGATATTGCGCCCCAATTCCAGTTGTTCTTGTTCTTCATAGTCCGCAGATGTTCCCAGAGAAGACGGTAATTGGCAGAACAACACTCCGGGTCGGCCTCAATTACTTCATGTGCCACATCGCGCACATACTGCAGCAACTGCTCGTCGCGTGCAAGATTGGCAATCTTCAGGTCGAACGCGATACCGCTCTGCTGTGTTCCCTCAATATCTCCGGGGCCACGCAGTTTTAGGTCGGCCTCTGCTATCACAAAACCGTCGTTGCTGCTTGTCATAATCTCCATACGCTTGCGGGTATCCTCCGAGAGCTTGTAATCGGTTATCAGCAGGCAATAGGACTGGTTACCGCCACGCCCCACCCTGCCACGCAGCTGATGCAGCTGTGAGAGTCCGAAACGCTCGGCATTCTCAATAACCATCACCGTTGCATTGGGTACATCGACACCCACCTCTATCACCGTTGTAGAGACAAGAATCTGAGTCTCGCCACTTGCAAAACGGCGCATCTCATTCTCTTTGTCGGTAGGCTTCATTTTTCCATGAACCTTACTTATGCTATAATCGCAGAAGATGTTGCACAGTTGCTTGTAACCATCCTCAAGGTTCTTGAGGTCGAGTTTCTCGTTTTCCTTTATCAGCGGATATACGACATACACCTGCCGTCCCTGCTTAATCTGACTGTTCAAAAACGAGTAAACCTCGTCTATCCGATTTCGGAAGAGATGTTGTGTAGAGATTGGCTTACGTCCGGGTGGTAGTTCGTCGATGACCGAGACATCAAGATCGCCATACAGAGTCATTGCAAGAGTACGGGGAATAGGTGTTGCCGTCATCACCAATATATGTGGCGGTATGTTGTTCTTACCCCACATCTTGGCCCTTTGCGCCACACCGAAACGGTGTTGTTCGTCTATAACCACAATTCCGAGATTAAAGAACTGCACCCTCTCTTCGAGGGCTGCATGTGTACTCACAAGAATATCGACACTGCCATCGGCAAGCCCCTCCAGTATCGGAACACGCTCTTTCTGACGCGTGCTGCCCGTCAGCAACTCAACCCTTACAGGAAGGTGTCGCAACATACGCTTTAGCGTTGCACAGTGTTGCTCGGCTAGAATCTCGGTCGGCACCATAAGACATGCCTGATAGCCGTTGTCCTTAGCCAGAAGCATCGAAAGCAGCGCAACAAGAGTCTTTCCGCTACCCACATCGCCCTGCAAAAGACGGTTCATCTGATGGTTGCCGTTCACGTCGCGCCTAATCTCTTTCACCACACGTTTTTGCGCGCTGGTCAGTTCAAAAGGAAGGCATTCGCTGTAGAAACGATTGAAGATGTCGCCCACCTTGGCAAAACGATGACCGATATATCTCTTTGTGCGCTCACTTGCATATTGAAGAATATTGAGCTGTATATAGAAGAGTTCGTCGAATTTCAGGCGATACTCGGCATCGCGCAACTCCTTTGTATTCTTGGGGAAATGTATTACACGAAGAGCCTCGTCAAGAGCCATCAGATGATGCTTTCTCAATATATCAGAGGTAAGCGTCTCGGGGAGTACCTCTTTTCCTACAAGAGCAAAGAGGTTGCCCATGAGCTTGGCCATTGCCTGAGAATTCAACCCTGCGCGTTTCATCTTCTCAGTGGTATTGTAATAGGGCTGCAAACCCATAGTAGAGAGCTGTAGAGTCTCAGCGGCATCTATATCGGGATGCGCTATATTCACACGCGAGTTGAACATCGAAGGCTTGCCGAAGACCACATACTTCGTATTCAGCTTTACACGATTCTTCAGGTATTTCAGGCCACGGAACCATACAAGGTCGACAAAGCCCGTACCGTCGGTAAAGTGGCCTACGAGACGGCGCGAAGCACCCTCGCCCATCTCTTCGAAGCTACGTATCTCGCCACACAGCTGCACATGGGGCATGTTGCCGTTAAGCTCGCTCACACGGAAGAGACGGCTACGGTCTACATAGCGATAGGGGAAATAATACAATAGGTCGTGCAGGGAATAAATGTTCAACTCCCTGTTAAGCAGTGTTGCACGCTGTTGTCCAACACCCGGCAAGAATTTTATGTCTCGGGCAGCAAGGTCGAGCATCCGATCAATGTATTCGCAATCATCATATCAAAAGGGGTCGTGAGCTTTATATTCTCGCGGTTACCTGCCACTGCGAACACACGCTCACCCATAGCCTCAACAACCGAAGCGTCATCGGTAAAAGCCTCGACATAGCGCTGTTCATAGGCACGGCGCAATAACGACAGACGGAATATCTGCGGAGTCTGCACAAGACGGTAACGGTCGCGTGGAACAGCCTCGCTGGCACCCTCGCCGCCGATTATATGACGCAGACTGTCGTTCAGCTCTATCATCGGTATCACTGCACCATTGTTCCATGCAGCCAGATAGGCCTCGTCAAGGACTCTTTGCGACACAAAGGGACGCACGCCATCGTGCACACCCACAATTGCATCCTCTACATCGTTATCGTCATTTATGGCATCAAGGCCGTTCTTCACAGAGTGGAAACGGGTGTTGCCACCTTCGGTAACAACAAGCGGCACCGAGAATTCATATTTAAGGCAGAGCTCGTCCCACAAACCCAGATGCTCGTGCGGGAGTACAAGTATAATGTTCAAGGTCTTGTCCATGCTGTAAAGACGCTCGAGTGTCACCATAAGCACAGGACGCTCACCAAGCAACTGGAACTGCTTGGGCAATGTGCCGCCCATACGTTGCCCTTTTCCACCGGCAACAACAATCATATATCTTTTCATCGGTCGAACTGCATTTGTGAACGCAAAAGAGCAACAGTATCTTTAGCGCAGAAATGTTCTACAATGGCAAAGCCGAAGTCGAAAGAGACACCGGGGCCACATGCCGTGATGAAATTACCGTCCTTTTCGACTGTGGCAGCAGTGTAGTCGGCGCCAGTGAGGTCGGTTTCACAACCGGGATAACAAGTTGCCTTGTGTCCCTTGAGAAGACCCATACGACCAAAGACCATTGGAGCGGCACAGATAGCAGCCAGCAGTTTTCCCTCTCCATTCATGCGCTCAATCTCTTCTCTTACAGCAGCATTGGCCGATAGATTCTCTGTACCCTCGCTACCACCTGGCAACACAAGGGCATCGGCATCGGCAAGGCTGAAGTCACCCAACAGAGCATCGGCAATTACAGCCACACCCTGCGCCGAGAGCACTTCGCGACGTCCCATTGTTGAAACGGTTGTAACCTTCAATCCTGCACGGCGCATCACATCAATTGGAGCCAATGCCTCAACAGTCTCAAAGCCATCGGCCAAAAAAACATATATCTTCTTCATCTTTATCATTAAAATTTCAAAACCGGGAAGTTCCTTGTCCAAATCTTTTGTTGTGGTTCTGGGAACCCAATCCAACACAAACATATATCAAGAACTTATTTAAGTTTAAAATAGTAGGTAATTGTACCCGACTGGTTGTTCACTCCACTCACCTCGTTAAACACAGCCTGTGAAGCAGCCTTCAGAGCCGCCTTGCGCAACTCGGCATTGGCCGTGTTTGTACGGCCGTTTATAGATGTCTGGATGACACGTCCTTGTGAGTTCACTGTAATATTCACAACCACACGGCCCTCGTCCTGCACATTATATGTAGGGCGTGGCAAACCGCCCTTGCCCAACGAGCGTCCGTTGAGGTCGAATGTTCCATATCCTCCTGTACCCACTTTTACGCCTTCTTTATCATTGCCCTCCAATGCACCCTCGACACCGCTGCCCTTATCGGCAGTTCCCTGATTCTGCATTGTTGTACCTTTTCCGAAAGCTCCCGATATCCTGTCGTTCGCCTCACGGGCAAGCCTTTCAGCCTCTTTACGGCGCAGTTCCTCTTCTTTTGCCTTTTTCTCGGCCTCAAGCTGCTCCTTTGTCTTCTTAGGCTTGGGCTTTTCGCTTTTCTTATTGTCGGGCACAGCGATAGAAGGCTCGTCGTTCTGCGTAATCAGGGGCTCCTCGGGCGAAGATGCCGGTTGTGATGCCGGCTTCGAAGGTTGCGGCTGCACTTTCACCTCGGTATATCTGTAGGCATCGCCTGCAGCAGCCTCGACATTGCCCATTATCACAGCAACACCGGCCTCTTGCTGTTGTTGCGGTTGCGAGATGACAACAAGCAGAAGTATCACCAGCACTATTGCATGAAAAACAACCGTGCCAATCACACCATGTATCTGTTCCTTATTGGGTTTATTCATTATTTTCTGTCGGGACGGCGTGTAGCCAGCACCATCTTGTAGTTATTTTCATTTGCTATATTCAGCACCCTCACGACCTCGCGGTAAGGCACTGTTTCATCGGCATACAGAGCAACATACATCTCGGGCTCTTTCACAGCACAGTCGGCAAGGAACAGAGCGATATCATCGGGTGATATCGGCATCTCGTCCTCTTTTCCGAATGCCGAGTAGTAGTTCAGATTGCTATCTATTATGATACGCACCATAGGCTTTGCCGAAGTCTGCTTGCTACCCTGTGGCAACAGCACTTTTATGGCGTTGGGCGTCACCATTGTAGATGTTATCATAAAGAATATCAACAATAGAAATATGATGTCGGTCATCGACGACATCGAAAAGGCATCTATTGTCCTTGTCTTTCTCTTTAACATAATTATCCGTTGAAATAGAGGATTTATTTATTCTCTTTCTTCTCGTGCACAATCTCCATGAAAGAGATAATCTGTGCCTCAAGATCGTTCTGCACCTTATCGACAAGTGTCACAAGGTAGTTGTATGCAAAGATTGCAATGATACCCACGATAAGACCGCCTACGGTGGTTATCATAGCCTCGTATATACCACCCGACAACAGAGAGACATCTATATTGTTACCGGCATTCGACATCTCCCAGAAAGCCTGTACCATACCTGTCACAGTACCCAAGAAGCCAATCATGGGACCCACTGCTGCAATTGTAGAGAGAATGGGAAGACCCTTCTCGAGTATCGCCACTTCGAGATTGGCACTATTGTCAACAGTTTCGCGTATAGCATCGGCCGACAACCTGAAGTTCTTGAGTCCCTTCTCGATAACTCGTGATACAGGAGTGTTCTCGTTGCGGCAGTAGTTTGTAGCCGACTTTATATCGTCGTCTTTCACATTGTCGTGTATGCGCTCCATAAAGAGGGGATTGCGTTTCATCGCCTTACGCAACACCGAAAAACGTTCGAAGAAGATATACACTCCCACAACCGAAAGCAAGGCAAGAACCAGCATAATCCAGCCACCCTTCAATGCAAGATCCCAAACATTAATTCCCTCAACCACAGGCTCGGTAAGATTCATAATGGAATCCTGTGCCACTGCAGCAACCTGTGCAAACTGTATTTTCAAAACCATATTACTGTATTATTATATTACTTTTTCAAAATCAGACAATTCTTGTATGCCGATATAGTCTCTTTCAGACCCATATACAGCGCATCACAAATAAGCGCATGTCCTATTGACACCTCGTCGACCCAAGGGATGTTCTCGATGAAATAGGCCAGATTCTGCAGGCTGAGGTCGTGACCGGCATTCAGTCCGATACCCAAACTGCGCACACGCTTAGCAGTCTCGACAAATGGAGCAATCGCCTGTTCGCGGTTCTTTGGATACTCCTCGGCATAAGGACCTGTATACAGCTCTACACGGTCGGCACCGGCCTTGGCGGCAAACTCGGCCATACGCACATCGGCATCTATAAAAATAGAGCTTCTGATACCCGCAGCACGGATATCGTTGAGCACATCGCGCAGGAACTCCTGCTCGGCCACAGTATCCCATCCATGGTTCGAAGTCAGCTGGTCGGGTTTATCGGGAACAAGCGTCACCTGATGAGGCTTTACCCTCAGCACCAAGTCAATGAAATCCCTTGAGGGATAGCCCTCGATATTGAATTCCGTACCCAACACCGCACGAAGAGCCGGAACATCGGCACGTCGTATATGTCTTTCATCGGGACGTGGGTGTACAGTAATTCCATCCGCGCCAAAGGCCTCGCAATCCTTTGCAACCTGTAAGAGATTGGGAGTGTTGCCTCCACGTGCATTTCTTATCGTTGCAACCTTGTTAATGTTTACACTTAGTTTAGTCATCTTACTCCTTTCTTCAACTTCTAAAAACATATTGCACAAAACGATACATAAGGCAATATTGTGCAAAATTACTATAAAATAAGGGAATTCGGGCAAATTTTATCTTAAATTTAAGAAACCCGTTCCCATTTAGGTATAAATACTTATATTCAGAGCAGGCTCGGACAAAGGCACCACTTGCAGTAAAATATCAAAACAAACTTTATATATTTGGTTTAGCACAAGTTTGGTTGTATCTTTGCACCCGTAAACCCTCTTTTATAACAAACAATCGACAGCATGAAATTTGCCATCTTCGGGAACACCCATCAATCTAAAAAAAGCGTAAATATAGCAACTTTGTTCACTACGCTTAACAAATATGGCGACAGCTACTGTATCGACCGCACCTTCTACGAACTGCTTAAAGAGACCTGCCCGCAGCACATCAAGGATGCAGAGATAATAGATGGGAACGATTTCACAGCCGATGTCGTAATAAGCTATGGCGGCGACGGCACACTGCTGCGTGCAGCCGGCCGCGTCGGCAGCAAGGGATATCCCATTCTGGGTATAAATGCAGGCCGCTTAGGATTCCTAACCACAGTATCTCACAACGATATCGAGAACATCATAGAAGAACTGCACAACGGCAACTGCGAAACAGAAGAGAGGAGCCTTATAGAAGTTACAAGCCCATTGCATCAGTTCAAGAGCTACCCTTATGCCCTGAATGAGATTGCAGTGATGAAACACGACAGTTCATCAATGATGACCATCAGCGTCAGCCTCGACGGACACGACAACATCACATATCAGGCCGACGGACTTATTGTTGCCACCCCCTCGGGCTCTACGGGTTACTCACTCAGCGTTGGAGGCCCCATCATATCACCCGAATCGAATGTAATAGTGCTCACCCCCATTGCTTCGCACAGCCTTGGTGCACGTCCCATTGTACTCAGCGACACCACCGAAGTAAAGATAGAGGTAAGCAGCCGCAGCCATAATTTTCTTATAGCCATAGACGGCCGCAACGAAAGCTGCAACGAAAATGCCGCACTCACCATAAAGAAAGCCCCTCACAGCCTTCGTCTCATACGCTGTAAAGGGCAATCATTTATCAAGAATCTGCGCGACAAGATGATGTGGGGCGCAGATATAAGGTAACATCAATCGCGATAGATAGAAAGAACTCTCTTCTCAATCTGCGCGTCGGCATCCTGAGCCTGCAGCTTGACCATCCACTGGTTGAATTTCTCGAATGTCAGATGCTTCAGCACAGTTCTTCCCTCCTCGGCCTCCAAAGTAGGCTTTGTGAATTCATTCTTTGAGAACACCATATACAGGGTATTAATCTCGAGTTCCTTTTGAGAGCCCATCGAGTACTCCTCGGTTCTGAGACCCAGCACATTCTTCTCCTTTGAGAAGAAGAAATAGGGTTTGTCGGCCTTTATGGCAACCGAGCCGCACTTGTCACGGCGGTAGGGCAACAGACAGCTGACCACATCGTTTATATCATCATACAGGAATACAGCAAGATAACCGTCAACGGGAGCCTCAAAGTGCAGATATATGTTATCGCCATTGTGGAACTCGCTATTCTCGTATCTGTCATCGGGCACATTGCACAGCACATGCACCTCGAGCTCAACCTTGCTGTTCTTTATCTCACGCGCCTTACCTTTTACCCTGCACCTGATATACATCAGGTTATTGTCGAAACCACGTTCAAAGACAGGCTCGCCAATTGTCTCTATCCATTCACCCTTTACAAGGCCCACGCCCTCTTGGTAGAACTCCTCGCCCTTGTCACTGCTCAACGACAGAGAGCTTTGCGACACGGAAGTTCCGAATTCCTTAGCCAGAGCCTCAATCTGTGCACGGCGCAGGGCCTCTTTCTCGGCCTCCATCAACGACATCGATGTTGGCGGATAGAACAGGTACTCACCCTCGACACTCTTTTGCTTTTGAGCAAAAGATGCACCTGTGCCCAGAACTGCAAAGCAAAGAGACAACAGCAAAACAGCTTTCTTCATATCCATATATAGAATTGACCCTTAATTTACTTCAACTTCAAAGTTTTCCACTCCTCACCAAAGCCATAACCGGGAACGACTGTAGGAATCTGCTCCTTGCGGTTAACCAGACGTGCCTGCAATGCCACGTTCTCGGCAATATATGAACCCAATGTATGAAGGTCGACATCACCGGCTGTATCCTTCAGCTTCTTCAGCAAGAAATATGTAAACATACCATGGTGCTTGTCATCGTACGAAAGTGCAGTCTGGTCGCCCGAAGCAGCACTGAACACCACAAGCTTGCCATCTATCTCATTCTCGTCAACATCAATTGCGATACTTCGTGCCGACATCAACATCTCGCCATCCTTACGTGTTGCTCCGCTGAAACAAGCATCGAGGAAGACTGTTGTGCAGACTGTGTTAAGTGCAGCAAGCTCATCATAGAGTTTGTTGAGCGAATAGCACACCTGTGTATTCTTTCCATTAGAGTCGACAGGAAGTATGTATGCCGACTTTGTCTTCTCGTCGGGAACACCGTGGCCGGCATAATAGACAATAAGGCTGCAGTTCTCGCCTTTCAGCTGCACAAGATCTTTTATGTCGTATATCGCATCGAGCATACCGGCATACGTCGTATTGAAATATTTACGTATATTATGCTCGGGAACACCCAGCACCTTGTGACAATACTCGGCAAACACTTCGCCGTCGTGCTTTGCATTGGGCACCTTGGCAACTCTTGTATAATCCTCGTTGGCAATAAGCAGCACCAGCATATTGTCATTGACAATACCTGTCTCGGGGATATTCACATCCACATCTGACATACCCTCGGCAAGTTCTTCTGTCCTTGCAGTGACAGCAGCCTGCGAAGCACCGTTGTCGGCATTGTTCATTGAAACAGGTACCTGCTTTTGAGGAGCAGCATTGTTATATGCTACATTTGCACCGGTCGAGAAGACCAGATCCTGCGATGCTGTCGATTTATTGTAGGCCATCATCTTCATGGTCGACAAGTCTTCGACAGGCTTCACGCCCAGAGCAGCAAGTTTATCATTGATATCGGCAAGCTGCTCCCTTTCACCAAGATACAGATAGGCATTGGCAAGTGCATAGGCATACTGTACTGCCAATGGGTCATCGTGCAGCACCTGTGTCATAATTACAGATGCAGAATTCAGATTCTCGTTTGCCTTCTGACGATATATCTTCAGCTCATCTTTTCTTCTCTTTCTTTCCTTGGCATTCTGTTCTATCGCCGTAGCCTTCTCGACATACACAACACCCGAGTTGTAGTAGTTCACGGCAAGGTGACGGGCAATCTCAAGGCTGTTGGGCTTCATAAGCTTAAGCTTATTGTAATAGACTATAGCATCCTCGAACTTTGCATTGCGCTCGTAGAGCTGCGCCTGAATATTAAGCAGACCCTCTTCGTTTGGTTTAAGAATCAGTGCATCTGAAAC
>JAEIGA010003443.1_pt1 | contig 24794 bp, 31 predicted proteins | sample 9270691 | NCBI WGS metagenome assembly JAEIGA01 (sample SAMN17057246, study PRJNA624740) | gut metagenome | biome: biome; isolation source: fecal sample | host: Bos grunniens | place: China: Xizang | collected 2019
ATAATTGATATATTAAAAGATCAAATGATCATTAAATGGGAGGGATTTGCTAATGTTTTTTGGAATGATCATTTTAACTGAGCTGAAACGAATAAAATTATTTTTAAACAAGTTAGGAAGTAGTGACGATTAGATGCAATTACTTAAGATACAATATATTGATATTGATAGTTTAACACCTTATGAAAACAATGCTAAAATTCATACCACTCAACAAATAGATGAAATCAAGAATAGTATTAAAGAATTTGGGATGAATGATCCAATTGGTGTTTGGGGCGAAGAAAATTTGATAGTTGAGGGGCATGGGCGACTGATTGCATGTAAAGAGCTGGGGATTAAAGAAGTACCAGTTATTCGTCTTGATGGTTTAACCGATGAACAACGAAGAGCTTATACATTGGCTCATAATCAATTGACAATGAGCACAGGTTTTGACTTGGAAAAACTGAAACTAGAACTTGACGAAATCACTCTGGATATGTCTGAATTTGGTTTTGATGATATAGAGTTAGATAATCCGATCGATGAAGAAAATGGAATTGTAGAAGATGAAGTGACTGACGCCCCAGAAGAACCTAAATCGGAGTATGGGGGTATTTATCAACTTGGAAACCATCGTTTAATGTGTGGGGATTCAACTTCTCAAGATGATGTGGATCATCTGATGTCAGGTGCGATTGCTGATTTAGTAGTCACCGATCCACCATATAATGTCAATTTCTCAAATGAGAAAGGAATGACCATTGAAAATGACAATATGCCAAATGAAAAATTCTATGAGTTTTTGAGTAAAGCATTTTTAAATATGAACCTCTACCTTAAAGAAGGAGGTGCGTTTTATGTTTGGTATGCAACCATTGAACATATCAATTTTGAAACTGCATTAAACTCCGCTGGCTTGCATGTCAGGCAACAACTGATATGGGTGAAAAATTCTTTCATCCTTGGCAGAAATGATTATCATTGGTAGCATGAACCGTGCCTTTACGGTTGGAAAGGTGGCTCTGGTCACTACTTCGTGGATGATAGAACTCAAAGTACAATTATTGAAGATAAGCCAATAGATTATGATAACCTCAGCAAAGAAGAAGCTGTAAAAATGCTCAAAAAAGTGTACTCAGCACAATTGCCGTCCACGATAATAAGAGAGAATAAGCCACTCAAAAACGATTTACACCCAACTATGAAACCAATTAATCTCATGGCAAAGCTTATAAGAAATAGTTCTGAAAAATCAGAGATCGTATTAGATTTATTCGGTGGAAGCGGATCCACACTAATAGCTTGCGAGCAATTAAATCGTAAATGCTACATGATGGAATACGATCCGCGGTATGCAGATGTCATTATAGATCGGTGGGAGAATTTCACAGGTAAGAAAGCAAAAAAAATAAAGTAAAGGTGAAATCATGGCAAAATTAAATTTGAATCAACAAGCAAAAGAAATAATAAGAATTGCAGAAGAGAGCGGAGTTCAGTCGAACTTCTTTTTTATTACTACTTTCAAGAGATATCAAGTCCAATTGAATATTCTGAATGAACTGGAACGAGCCATGAAAGAAGAAGGAATGCTCGTTTCAAAAGAATATGTAAAAGGACGTAAAAATCTATATTCCAATCCTGCGGTTGCTGAATATAATCGTACGACTGATTCTGCCAATAAAACGGTTGCTACTCTTATGAGAATTATACGTAATTTTAATGTCGAAGAATCGTCCGAAGAAGAAGATTTGCTGATGAAGATGATTAATGGTAGTGATGAGGAATGAAGGCTTATGATTTTTGTATTGAGCATAGAAATAAGGAAACTACTCCTAAGTACGTTCGTCTCCAAATGGAAGATTTTATACGTATTTGTGATGGAAAAGATGAAAAGTACATTATCAGCGAATTCAAAATAAATCAGCTTGAAAACATTTTAAAGCTATTGATTATGCCAAAAGGATTAAAAGCAGGTAAAACCCTTTATGAAACCACTTGCGGATATCAATGGCTTTTTTATACTGCAATTTTATGTACGGTTTATCGAGATAATCCAGAAAAAAGAAGATATGAAACTGGTGTTTTAGAAATATCAAGGAAAAACTTCAAAACTTATACAATCTCAACAATATTTATTATTTTGTTTTTAACAGAGCCAAAATTCTCGAAATTTTATTCTGTTGCTCCTGATGGAAGCTTATCACGAGAAATAAGAGAGGCAATATCTGAAACTATCAGATCTAGTCCTGTCATATATGAACATAAGAGTAAAAAGAGATTTAAAATTTTGCGAGATTATATCATGTTTAATCCTATGCAAATCAAATATACTCCTCTTTCTTACTCAACAAGTAGGATGGATGGTAAATTACCAAATGCATTTATTTCCGATGAAACAGGAGCATTGCCAATCTCATATCCAATTCAAGCAATGAGATCTGGACAATTGAATATTTTGAATAAGTTAGGATTCATTGTTTCTACTAAATATCCTACAATAGATAATCCGTTTGAGGATGAGATCAAGTATAGTAAACAAGTTCTTGATGGAATAGTGAAAGATGAAACAAGATTTTCTCTCTTGTATGAACCAGATCAAACAAGAGGATGGGAAACAAATGACTTGATTATGCAGCAAGCGAATCCCGTTGCTCTTGAGATACCTGAGATATGGGATGATTTAGTCAAAAAACGAGCGTATGCAATTGCTGTTGATAGTGCTAAAGAAAACTTTGTTACGAAGCATTGTAATATCATTTATCAGGGTGTTGGTACTGAAACTTATATTGATGTAAAAGATGTGCAAGAATGCAAAGTCGCTAATATTGATTGGGATGGTAGAATTGTTTATTTAGGCCTTGATCTATCTGAATCAATTGATAATACTTCTGTTTCTATGGTATCAGTTGATGATTCTGATAATATTCTCGCTGAATCATTTGCCTTTATTCCAGAAGGAAGAATTCAAGAAAAAACATCAAGTGAAAAAGTAAATTATCAAGAGCTTATTAAGACTAAGCATGTTATTGCATGCGGTGATAGAGTAATAGATTATAAAGTAGTTGAAGATTTTATATTGGATTTAGAAAACAAATACGGTGTCCAAATCCAAGCTATTGGTTATGATAGATACAATGCTTTATCAACTGCTCAGAAGCTTGAGAATGCAGGGTATAACCTGGTAGAGATCAGACAACATAGTTCTGTATTACATTCCCCTACAAAGCTTTTGAAAGAGAAGATATTATCTAAAGAGTTTGAGTATGAAAATAATAGATTACTTGAAATAAATTTTCAAAATGCAAGATGTACTTATGATACCAATCGAAATCTTTATGTGAATAAAAAGAAATCGAATGGGAAAGTTGATATGGTTGTGAGTTTAATAAACGCTTGCTATTTGCTTGAAAAAGATTATTTCTTGAATCAAGCAGGTGGATTCACAATTCAAGTTTTTTAGTTGATTTTTTTATTCAATAGTTGACTTTTTTTATTCAAATAGTACAATAAAGATACCTACTGTAGAGGTGGGGATTCTCAATAATTCGGTTGTATTTTTTTCTCTTATGTATTTGATATGTTTTATCTCACACGCTACTGTGTAGTCAGCACAGTAGCTTTGTGTTAGTTATTATTGAGAAAATTATGGCAAGAAAATTCTATAACCGCTTTTGTCAAAGGCGGTTAGTCTTTAAGACCATTTGACTTTTTTTCTTGAGTGGATATAATAATAGCAAGAGACCCGCTTAAAAGGCGGTTAGTCCTAAAATAAAATCAGATAAATAACTGCCTTATTTTGGAAGTGAGCAGTTATTTTTTTATGAGTTGGTAGGTTACTACTAAGATTAAAAATAATATTAGGAGATCTACTGTCATAAACATCACCTCCTATATAGGAGAGTGACCAACCGCCCATTTCGGACTATCTCTTGCTTTTGAGATTTTACAAAAAAACTGAATAAATTACAAAGAGACACTTTTTCTGAGGTGTCTATTTTTTATGTCACAAACTTTGAAAGAAGGTGAGAATATGGGATTCTTTGATTTTTTTCGTAAGAGGGATGAATCATCTCAAGATTTACCAGTAGTTGAGCCACCAGTTAGTGATGTGTTACTACGAGCGCTTCTAAACAATGAGGCAATTACTAGAGAAAAAGCTTTGACTTTGCCTGCTGTAAGTGGAGCAGTTGACTTAATAGGGAACATGATATCAGCGATGCCTGTAAAACTTTATAAGCATAAGCAAGGTAGAGTTGAAGAACAAGAAAACGATACTAGAGTAAAACTCCTTAATGGTGATACTGGCGACACTTTAGATGCTTTTCAATTAAAGAAAGCTATGGTTGAAGATTATTTGATGGGCAAAGGCGGTTATTGTTATATCCAAAGAAGGCGAAACGAAGTAGTAGCTCTCAGATATGTTGAGGATATGTACATAACTGTTTTGAAAAACTTCAAGCCAATCTTCAAAGATTATGTAATATTGGTAGAAGGGCAAGAATATAAACCATATGAGTTTATTAAACTTCTCAGGAATACTAAAGATGGGGCGACAGGCGTTGGATTAACAGATGAATTGTCAAAGACTTTAGAAACTGCATATAACACTCTCTTGTATCAGTTATCTTTAGTAAAAAGTGGTGGAAATAAAAAGGGATTCTTAAAAGCCCAGAGAAGGTTGGGGCAAGAGGAAATTGATACATTGAAAAGAGCATGGCGAAATATGTATGCAAATAATAGTGAAAATGTTGTTGTCCTTAACAATGGATTAGAGTTTCAAGAAAGCTCAAACTCATCCGTTGAGATGCAATTGGATCAGAACAAAAACACTCTTGCCAATGAGATTAATAAAATTTTCCATATCTATGAAGACTTTGATTTAACTTTTAAAGAAGCGATTTATCCAATAGTAAAAGCATTTGAGACTGCTTTAAATCGTGATTTGCTCCTGGAAAAAGAAAAGAAAAATTATTTCTTTGAGTTTGATGTCAAGGAAATAATCAGAGCAAATTTAAAAGAAAGATACGAAGCATATAAGCTTGCTAAGGAGACAGGATTTATGACATTAAATGAGATCCGAAGAGCCGAGAATTTGGATGACATTGACGGACTCGATGTCATAAACGTGGGATTGGGTGCAGTATTATATTCCGCTACAACTCACACTTATTTCACTCCGAATACAGATTCGACTACTGATTTAAATCAGACAGATCAAAACATCCAACATGTTATTGAAGATAAGGAAATAGATACTGCTTTTGAGCAAAGCGGTAATAGTAGTGAAGGATAGAAAGGAGAAACACATGATTACTCTTAATAATTGCCAACAAGGAAATGAAAATGATTATAAAGGATTGTCAACAGACACAAAACCCACAAATTGTGCTGTAAATTCTTTGTTTTTAGAGCTTGATACTGGAGACTTTTATTACTTTGACGGTGAAACGTGGTCTAAGATTGGTGGTGAGTAAATGGATTTTTATAATCAACTGCTTGCACAAAAATTAATCGGAGGCGGTGGCGGGGATAGTAACGCTGCTTTTAAATCACTTGTTGATGGGAGCATAATTGAAGTTACATCGGATATGTTACAAGGTGTTACTAGTATCAGAAACTATGCTTTTTATTATTTAGCAAGTTTAACAAGTATAGAAATCCCAAATAGTGTTACAAGTATTGGTAATTATGCTTTTGCTAATTGTCAAAATTTAATAAGTATAACAATACCAAGTAGTGTTACAACTATTGGCGAGCGTGCTTTTGCTGATTGTACAAATTTAACAAACATAATAATGCTAAGTGGTGTTACAAGTATTGGTAAATATGCTTTTGTTAATTGTCAAAACTTAACAAGTATAACAATACCAAGTAGTGTTACAATTATTGACAACGGTATTTTTAGTGGTTGCAAAAATTTAATAAATATAGAAATCCCGAATACTGTTACAAGTATTGGCGATAGTGTTTTTTATAATTGTCAAAAATTAACAAGTATAGAAATTCCAAATAGTGTTACAAGTATCGGCAGTAATGCTTTTTATGGTTGTTCGGGACTTACAAATGTAACATTGTCAAATAATATTTCAACTATTCCAAGTAGCCTTTTTTCTGATTGTCGTTTACTAATAACTTTGGTATTACCTGATAGTATCACAAGTATTGGAGCATATGCTTTTCAAAATTATTCAGGTAATTGGGAAAGTTTGACGGTATTGAGCACAGTCCCACCAACTGCTAATACTTATATGTTTAATTGTCCTGTAGATAAATTAACGATTTATGTGCCTGCCAACTCAGTTGATGCTTATAAATCAGCCGCTACATGGTCCGATTATGCATCGAAAATCCAAGCTATACCAAGTGGGTAATTGACTTTTTATTTGCGGTGGATATAATAATAGCAAGAGCACCGCGTTAGCGGTTAGTCCTAAAGAATAGGTTATTTGATGAACAACCGTTTCTCTAACTCAGAAGCGGTTATCCTTTTGTTATTAATAGGATTATGATTAGAAATAATAATAATATCATTAAATCTTTATTCATAAGTCATCACCTCACTTTATAGAGGAGTGACTAACCGCTTTCACGGACAAACTCTTGCTTGCGAGATTCTACAAAAAAACAAAATAAATTACAAAGAGACACTTTTTAGGTGTCTTTTTTTATTTTACTTTGAAAGGTGGTGATGAAGTTGTGATAGTCAGAGTAAGAGAAGATTCTGTAGAAATTGAAGGATACGTGAACAGTATCGAAAGAAAAAGTAAACCCTTAATGTCCAGGATTGGTAGATTCGTTGAAAGGATCTGTAAAGGGGCATTCAAAAAGGCAATTGATCGTAATGACAATATTCGTCTTCTCTTAAATCATAACTGGGAACGAGATTTAGGAGGAACAAAAGACGGTAATCTTGAATTGAAAGAAGATAATATTGGCCTTCATGCAAGAGCTACAATTAATGACGAAGAGGTTGTAGAAAAAGCAAGGAACGGATCATTAGTTGGATGGAGTTTTGGATTCAAAGACCGTGAAGTGAATAATTCTGTAGAAAACGGAATGCCAACTCGTGATGTAAAAGACCTCGATCTCTTCGAAGTTTCAATCCTGGACAGAACGAAAACTCCAGCATATGATGGCACTCTTTTGGCTGTTCGGTCAGATGAAGAGTTTCAGTATCATGGAGAGCCTTTTGTAACTGAGATTGAAATCAGAGAAGAGCATAAATCAGCTCCTAAAGAGGAGCCAAAAGAAGAACCAAAACCAATTGATTATTCAAAATATGAAAATCTAATTAAAGAAATGAAAGGAGAAATCTAAATGAAAGAATTAATTGAAAAAAAGAACGACTTAATAACCAGAGCAGAAGAAGTAATTAATACTGCTAAAACAGAAAAAAGAGAACTCACAGAAGCAGAGGCTGCTGAAATCGCAGAAATCAGAGACAATGTTCGTCGAATTGTAAGGCATCTTAAACTTGTCGATGATATTGACGAATTAGACCGTATGGGAAGAAAAGAAGAGGGGGAACAAGTTATGGAAAAAGAAACAAAAAAAGAAGTAGAAGAAACCAGATCTATTGAGATCCAGGAAAGAGAAGCATTTGAAAATTTCATAAGGGGTTATGTAGTCCATGAGAGAGCAGGAGAATTGTCTCCAACTCCATATAATCCATCATCACCAACAGCTGGTGCAGGTGGAGCATTAATCCCAACTACTATCGTGAATTATATTATTAAAAAAGTTTATGATATTTGCCCAATCCTTGAAAGGTCACAAAAATTTAATGTCAAAGGGAATTTAGAAGTTCCTTTTTATCCAGTAGATTCTAATAAGATAAATGTTGCATATCAAAGTGAGTTTTCTCCTTTGACATCATCTTCTGGTTCGTTCGATACTGTAACACTTACAGGATTTTTGGCTGGTTGTTTAACTAAAGTATCACGCTCACTTATTAACAATGTCAATTTCGATATTGTTGGATTCGTAGTAGATGAAATGGCATATCAAATTAGTAGATGGATTGAAGGGGAATTACTTAATGGTACTCAAAATAAAGTAAGTGGTCTTTCTACGTTGACAAACGGAATAACCGCTGCAAGCCAGACTGCAATTACTGCTGATGAAGTTGTAAAATTGCATGATTCTATTAAAGATATGTTTCAGAATAATGCTATTTGGATTATGTCGCCATCAACTAGAACTGCTCTTCGTTTGCTTAAATCTAATACTGGATACTATTTGCTTAATGATGATATTTCTACTCCATTCGGCACTTCATTGCTTGGAAAACCTGTATATGTCTCTGATAATATGCCAAATATAGCAGCTGGTAATAGAGTAATATACTATGGAGATATGCGTGGGCTTGCAACTAAATTTAATGAAAACATCAATATTGAAGTTTTAAGAGAGCGTTATGCAGATGAACATGCATACGGTGTTATTGGATGGTTAGAATTTGATTCTAAAGTCATTGATGAGCAACAACTTGCAGTAATGAAAATGGCGAGCGCTTAATGATGAAATATAGAGCATTAATTTCTTTTAGTGGGAATATAACCATGGCAATGGGTGAAGTCAGAGAAATAGATAATAAAGGCATTGCTAATGATTTGCTAAATGCAGGATATATTGAAGAACTAAAAGAAACAAAAATAAAAACAAAAGGAACAAATAAGACGATAAAGAGCAAAAGAGGAGGCATCAAAAAATGAAGATTAGAGCATTGCAAGCTTTAACAATTCGAGATAATTCAGGTGCACTAAATTCAATCGCTTATGGTGCAGTTTCTGATGTATCGAGCGAATTGGGTGCAGAACTTATTTCAGAGGGGCTGGCAGAGGAATATACATTGATAAGCCCCACAGGCTCTGTCTCAATTACAGAAAATGGTACGGTTGATGTTGCGGAATATGCTTCAGCAGTCGTGAATGTTGCAGAGGTTACTTTGTCTTATGATGTCAATGGTGGCACTGGATCAATTGCTTCTGTTTCTGTAATTGCAGGTAATACTGTAACACTTGATAGTGGGGCAACATTAACAGCTCCAGAAGGCAAAGAATTTGCTGGATGGGCTACAGCATCCGATGCGACTGAGCCAGATGCCACAAGCCCATATAAAGTATCTAGCAATACGGCTCTTTATGCTGTTTGGGTTGATGTAACATGAATGAAATAAGTAAAGTCAGTGACATCACTTATCAAGATGTTGCTGATTATTTGCGCCTTGTAGAAATAGACAATAACGAAATGAATACTCTTAATACTTTGATTAATGTTTCAAAATCATTTATTAGTAATTATACAGGTAGATCTATTGAAGAATTAGACAACTATCGAGATTTTGTGATAGTTGTATTAATACTTTGTCAAGATATGTGGGATAACAGAACAATGTATGTTGACAGTAAGAATCTTAATCGTGTCATTGAATCTATTCTTGGATTGCATTCGGTGAATTTATTATGATTAACGCTGGGAAATACAACAAAAAGATTAAAATATACCAGACTAAGGTTGTTGATGATGAACAAGGATTCCAATCAATGGAAACTAAACCAGTCATCACCACATATGCTCATATAAAAACTACTAAAGGATTTACTCTAATTGCTAATAATAGTGATTTTGAAAAAGCATTAACGAATTTTACTATTAGGTACCCAAATTTTGAAATAAACAGAGATATGATAATTGAGTTTCGTGGCAAAACATATACTATTCAATATCTCAATAATGTTGATGAAGCAAATACCGAATTAGAAATACAAGCAAAGTTGGTGGAAAAATAATGGCTGTATTTATTCCTCATATTCCTGACGCAATTATGGAAGATATTGAAAGGCTGTATGTTACTGCAGATAGTATGTTTGGTGAAATGACACAAGCAGGTGCGAAAGTTGTTTACTCAAATGTAATGTCGAACTTGCCAGCATCGTTTAGAACATCTAATATTAGACATCATATTGAAATAACAAAAGTATATTATACTAAGTCAGATGGTGCGATTAACACTAAGGTAGGAATCTATGGATATTTTAAAAATAAGAGAAATAGGAGAGTCCCAGCACCACTAGTAGCTAATATATTTGAATATGGTAAATCAAATTTTTTGAAGCAGCCTTTCTTCCGTCAGTCATTCAATAAAGAACAGATTTATAAAGCCATGATTGAACAACAAAGCTTATTTTTGAAACGTAACCGTATTAAAGTAAGTGAAGCATTGATGAGTGCATATTATTTATAATATGGGGTGATTTTATGAATGAACTAATTCAGTCAATTTTTACTGACTTTGTAGTTGATGGGGTAAATATTCCCGTCAAATTTTTATTCTATGAAGGCCATGGGGAACCTTATGTCACGTATCAGCAAATACATGCGAATAATTCTTTAAGTGGTGATGATGATCTTATTGGATATGTAGATTATTATGATTTTGACATTTTTTCAAAAGGCAATTATTCAAATATTGCTAAGAGCATAAAAATCTTATTAAAACAAAATGGATTTATTTGGCAACCTAGTAGATCAGGTCCAGATATGTATGAACCTGATACTGGGTATTATCACAAAACATTAAATTTTGCATATATGAGGGAGGAACAATAATGGCAAAAATAGGTCTTAATAATTTTAGGTATGCATTGCTCACAGAATCAGCAGATGGGACACCATCTTATGACGGAGCAAAAAAACCAGGTAAAGCAATTTCATGTAATGTGGAGATTACTAATAATTCCGCTACTTTATATGCTGATGATACATTGGCAGAAAGTGACACTAGTTTCCAAAGTGGTACTGTAACAATGGGAATAGATGAAGATGACTTGGAAACAATGGCAGCATTGTTAGGACATACTATTTCTAATGGTATTTTAACTAGAAATGCATTTGATACGGCACCATATGTCGGTCTTGGAAGAGTTGTAATGAAAATGGTAAATAATGTGACAAAATATAAAGTCGAATTTTTGTACAAGGTAAAATTCTCAGAACCAAGTGCAGAAAACCAAACTAAGGGAGAAAGTGTTGAGTTTGCTACTACTGAAATAGAAGGTAAAGTAGCTGCTTTGCGAAATGGTAATTGGTCTATTGCACAAACATTTGATAATAAAGATGATGCAATCACCTATTTAGAGAGTTTAATGGCAGCTCCTACAAGTAATGTGACTTTAACTTATAATGTAAATGGTGGCACTGGTACAATTGATCCAGTCAGTGTTGCAGCTGGAACTGCTGTCACTCTTAATAATGGATCTACTTTGACACCACCTGAAGGGAAAACATTTTCTGGGTGGGCAACAACAGATTCTGCCCAAACTCCAGATGTTACAAGCCCATATACAGTGTCAGCAGATACTACCCTTTATGCTGTGTGGGTCAATTCACAGTAATAAGAGCGGATCAATTCCGCTCTTTATTTTTAGGAGACAAAAGTTATGAAAGATGTAAGTAGTACTTTAAAATATAAAGGTAAAGACTATAAATTAATATTTAATTTTAATGCAATGGAAAATATTCAGGAAGAATTTGGTAGTTTGGAAAAATGGGGTAAATTATGTCAACCACCAGATAAGACTTCAGAAGCAAATATTAAAGCTCTTAAATTCGGAATAGCAGCAATGATTAATGAAGGGATTGATATTAGTAACGATGAAAATGGTACTAATGATCCACCAGTAACATTAAAACAAGTAGGACGTATTTTATCAGATGTGGGGAGTGAGCAAATAGCTAAAGCATTAAATGAGATTGTTATAAAAAGTACTATGAGCAACGAAAAAAACGAATCATCCACGAAGAATTAGAAGAAATAAATCCAGTTATTGATTTTTCGTGGTTCTATTTTGTTGGTCGCACTGTATTAGGATTGACGTTTAAAGAAACTGGAAGATTGACCATGACTTTATTTAATAAGTTCTATGGTCACTATAAAGATCATTGGGATTATGAGATGCGCCTTAGAAAAGCAAATATGACATATCGTGAAGCGTATATTAAGTCTCAAAGAACAGAAGAATGGTTTTAAAAGGGGTAGAATATGAGTTTTGGTGGCGTAATTAAATTACAAGGGGAAAAAGAATATAGGAGAGCCTTGCAACAGATTCGCCAAAGTTTAAGAGAAACTGGAAGCAGTTTGTCAGAACTTTCAGCTCGTTATGACAGAAGCAGACAAAGTATGGAAGATCAAAAAGCAGCTGTTACTCGATTAAACGATGTATTAAAGCGCCAAAAAGATGATTATAGAGAGTTGAAATCTGTCTATGATAAAATGCAGGTAATTTATGACAAAAATAACAAGTCTATTGATGAACTAACAAAAAGATATAAAGATGCCAAAGCAAAATTAGAATCTCTTGACGAAACGGTTGACAAAACGTCAGAAGAATATAAGGGACAGGTAAAAGTATTACAAATATTAGAGCAGTCTTTAGAAAATGAAACTCAAAAGCAGAAAGCAAATGAAATTGCTTTGAGCAGAATGAGAGTTGAATTAAATAACTCTCAAACTGCTATGAACAAAACAGCTAAGGAATTAGATCATCTTGAAAAGTCTATGTCTGAAAGTGAAGAAGCAGCTAAAAAAGCGAACAGTGCTTATGGGATTTTGAAGTCTACAATTGAACAGCAAGAAAATGAATTAAAGTCTTTAAAAAATGAATATAAAAATGTCATTTTGGAACAAGGCAAAGAATCAGATGCTGCTAAAAAATTATCATCTAAGATTCAAGATTTGTCAAAAAATTTAAAAGATAATAAAGCCAAACTTAAAGATACTGAAAAAGCTGCTGATGATTTAGAAACCTCAATGAAAGATTTGGCTGCTAGTACTAAAAAACCAATAGATGGATTCAAGACGTTTGAAACAGCATTAGGAAATGTAATAGCTACTGTAGTCCAAAAGGCAATTGACAAATTAAAAGAACTGATCAAACAGACTATTGATGTTGGGGCAAAATTTGATACTGCAATGTCTAAAGTCAGTGCTATAAGTGGTGCTAAGGGAAATGAATTATTAAAATTGCGGGAAAAAGCCAAAGAAATGGGAGCTTCCACTAAATACACTGCTTCTGAAGCTGCAGAAGCATTTAACTATATGGCTATGGCTGGATGGACAACTGAAGAAATGCTTGAAGGTATTTCTGGAGTTTTAAATCTAGCAGCTAGTAGTGGCACTGATTTAGCAGAAACTACTGATATTGTTACAGATGCGATGACAGCAATGGGATATAGTGCAGGAGATGCGGGGCACTTTGCAGATGTGTTAGCAGCTGCTTCAGCAAATGCAAACACTAATGTTTTAAAAATGGGACAAACGTTTCAATATGCTGCTCCGGTTTTAGGTGCTCTAAAATATAATATTGAAGATGCTGCTCTTGCTATTGGATTAATGGCAGATTCGGGCATAAAAGCAGACAAAGCTGGTACTGCATTAAGAAGTATTTTGACAAGGTTAGCAGCTCCACCAAAAGACTGTGCAGATGCAATGAGGAAATTAGGAATATCTCTTACAGATGCTCAGGGGAATATGCGCCCATTAAAGGATGTTATTAATGATTTGAGGACGTCTTTTTCTGGATTGACTGAGGAAGAAAAAGCATCATTTGCAAAAGCAATTGCTGGAAAAGAAGCGATGTCAGGTTTATTATCTATAGTAAATACTTCAAAAACTAAATATGACCAATTAACAGGTGCAATTTCTAATTGTGATGGTGCTGCAGATGACATGGCAAATACAATGCTTGACAACGTAGAGGGAGGATTCACACGTTTAAAGAGCAATTTTGAAAGTACTCAGATTGCTATTTACGAAAAATTCGAGCCCGCATTAAGAAAAGCAACTGACTTTTTGAATGACTTAGTTGGTGCTCTTCAATTTGTCATAGATCATAGTGCTGAATTTGAAGCTGCGTTGGGTGGAATAGCAGCTGGAGTTGCTACTTTCTTGGCGGTATTTAAAGGAGCTTCAATTATTGAAGGGTTTGCTAAAGCAATAGGAGCTGTTACAACAGCAATAGAGCTTTTAGGCATAGCAATATCTTTAAATCCATTAGGTGCAGCATTAGTTGCGGTGGCTGCTTTAACAACAGGTTTTATTATCCTATGGAATAAATCTGAAAAATTTAGAAAATTTTGGATTGATTTAGGTGAAAACATAAAAAAAGTAGCAAAAGATATAGGAGATAGTATTTCTAAATGGTTTGTAAAAGCTTGGGAAAAGGTTACAGAAGTTTGGGGGAAAATGTCTGGTTGGTTTTCTGAAAAATGGGAATCAGTAAAAAAAGTTTTTGGGAAAGTGAAAGACTTCTTTAAAGAAAAATTTTCTGGTGCTTGGGAAGCAATTCAAAATATTTTTTCAGGTTGGGGAAAATTTTTTGGTAATTTGTGGGATACTATCAAAAAGAAATTTAGTGATCTTGGTACCAAAATAGGTGATGCTATTGGTGGAGCTGTCAAGAGTGGAATAAATGGTGTTATTTCGATGATAGAAAAGACAATAAATAAAGCAATTGGACTTATTAATGGAGCAATAAGGTTGATAAATCTTATACCAGGGTTGAATATAGGTGAATTGGGAGAGGTTAAGTTCCCTCGCCTTGCTCGAGGGGGAGTGTTAGATAATGGTGCTAGAACTGTAATAGCTGGTGAAGATGGAACAGAAGCTATTGTACCTCTTGAGAAAAATACAAAGTGGATAAAAATCCTTGCAAATCAATTGAAAGATTCATTTATAACATCGTCATCAATTAATAATTCAAATTCTTTAGAAAATATGAAAAGAGAATCAGAGTATAATATGCTGGTTGATTCTTTTAAACAAGCATTAAGTGAAATGAAAGTTGAAATGGATGAGACTACAATGGGGAAATTCGTTGAAAATACTGTCTCTTCAGCAGTTTATTCATAGGAATGGTGTATACTATGATGAATGAGATAATTTTAAATGGTATAAGTAATACAGAAATAAATGGATTAATAATTCAATCTCTATCTCCCATCGCAAAGCCTAAAATAAGGACTCAAATTGAAGAAATAGATGGTAGAGATGGTGATATTGTAACAAAGCTTGGATATGGAGCTTATGACAAAGAAATTAATATTGGATTGTCTTACAATTACGATGTTGACGAGATAATTAAATATTTTGATAGTGAAGGGACTGTAACATTTTCGAATGAACCTAATAAATACTATAATTATCAGATACTAGAACAGATAGATTTTCAGAAATTAATTAGGTTTAAAACAGCAGTAGTAAAGATGCATGTACAGCCTTTTAAATATTCCACTATTGAAACTATAAAAAGCTTTGACACAAATAATGCAGTTGTTAGAAATAGTGGTAATTATTTTTCAAGGCCAAAATTTACTATTTATGGAAGCGGTACAATAAATTTAAGTATTAACAACTTACAAATATTCGTTATCCAACTCGGAGAAGAAGGGTATATAACTATTGATTCAGCTAAAATGGAAGCTTATAAAGATGCGATTTTAAAAAATCGTCTTGTGACAGGCGATTATGAAAATTGTATTTTAGATGTTGGGAATAACACTATTAATTTAACTGGAAATGTTACTAATTTCCAAATAGAGAATTATTCACGTTGGATTTAAAAGGGGGATTATATGGAAGCTACAAGAAATTATAATTTGAGTATGGTTCGAGGAGATACTTTATCATTTGGCTTTGAAGTTATGGGTGTATCATCAATTGATGCAGCATACTTTTCATGTAAGATAAATCCAGATGATACTGAATATATTTTTCAGAAAAGTTTAAACAATGGAATAACAGTTGGTAATAGTACAATGGGGCAGTATATTGTTAGAGTGGCTCCAGAAGATACTTATAACGTAGATTTAGGGACATATTATTATGACTTAGAAATATGGAAAAATAATGATATTTATACTATTTTACGTGGTTCTCTAAGAATAGAAAAGGATATAACAAGGGAGTTGAATACATGAGAATTAAAAATCAAGATCCCTTTTTAAAAGTACTAATGCTTAAAGGAGAAAAAGGAGACAAAGGAGACAAAGGAGATAAAGGAGATAAAGGGGATCCAGGTACGACAGATTATAATCAACTAGAAAATAAACCTACTAAGTTGAGTGACTTCGAAAATGATGGAGTTTTTATTACTAATCTAACAGATGATTTAGTAAATTATTATAAAAAATCTGAAACATATACTAAAACAGAAATTGACAATAAAATATCTGCTATTCCGAAATTTTCTATTGAAGTAGTATCTCAATTGCCTACAGAAGATATATCAGATACTACTGTATACCTCGTCCCATCGCAAAGTGAGCCATCAGATATTTACAAAGAATATATTTATGTAAACAACTCTTGGGAATTGTTAGGAATTCAGAAAGTAGATTTGAGTAATTACTATACAAAATCAGAAGTTGACTCTTTACTATCAAATAAGGTAGATAGCTCAACTCTTACAACCAATTACTACAATAAGACGTCTGTTGATTCTCTACTATCAAATAAGGTAGATAGCTCAACTCTGACAACCAATTACTACAATAAGACGTCTGTTGACTCTTTACTAGCAAATAAAGCAAATAAAGTCACTATTGAAACAGGGCACCCGTCAATTATATTAACAAATAGAAGTGATGGTGGTTCAGCAACAAATCCAACATATACTACAACTTATCGTTATGGATATTACAAACGAATAGATAATATTTGTTTTATCACATTTGCTATAAGAGCTGAAATCACTAATGCTGGGACGGGATATGCTACACTTGGTGGATTACCGTATACTGCAATGGACAACGCAGGGGACCAAGCATTGGCTGTGCAGGATATAAGTGGAGCTTTGATAGATCCTGAAGATGGCACAAGTACTTTGAAACAAGGTGTAAACGTCGCAATTTTAGATTATACAAAGCAAATCAATCTTAACCATAAAAATGGAATGATGGCGTTTAAATGGGGTGTTGGAACTGTTTATGTGTGTTGCACAGGATTTTATTTTATAAGTCAATAAGGAGAAAAATGGAAGTTAGAGTAAAATTCAACGAAATAAATGTTAGAGAAGAAAAATGCCAAACTCTTATTAGGGTTTTAATGCTTAAAGGAGAAAAAGGAGATCCTGGTTCTGTAGATCCAAGCGATTACTATAACAAAACAGAAACAAATGCTTTATTAGACACCAAAGTAGACAAAGTATCTGGAAAAGGTTTATCAACTGAAGATTATACTGCTGCAGATAAGACTAAATTAGCAAATATAGAATCAGAAGCAAATAAAACTATAGTTGAACAAACAACTGGGACTAGCACATCAAGTGTAATGTCTCAAGATGCAGTGACAACGCAACTTAATAACAAAGCAACAACTAATTTATATACTGCAACATTATTATCTTCTGGATGGTCTTCTTCTGCTCCATATACTCAAACAGTTAGTGTATCTGGAATTTTATCTACTGATACTCCGATTGCTGATGTTGTTTTAGATGTGGTTACTTCTACAGCGATGACTCAAATATCTGCTTGGATGTGTGTTTCAAACATTGAAACTACTGATGGGTCCATAACAGCAACATGTTTCGAGACTAAACCTGAAATTGATATTCCTATTCAATTAAAGGCGGTGAGATAATGGCACAAGCGATAATATCCAGGCGAGGCGGATATGCAACTATAACTTTTAATGGTGCTTCTTCTTTGACTAAAAGGGGTGCGGCTGGTTTAAGTGTGGGGAGGAGTAGCTTAGCAGCAACGACAGTAGGTAATTATGCTTTATTTGGTGGTGGTGAAACTAATAGTACTAGATCATCAGCAGTAGATGGATATAATACAAGTTTAATTAGAACAAACAGAACTGCTCTGAGTGTTGCAAGAGATGAATTAGTATCAGCGACAACAGGGTATTATGCTTTGTTTGGCGGTGGTTATGATGGTGGTAATTCCTCGACAGTGGATGCATACGATACTAGTTTAACGAGATCAACTCCAACTGCTTTAAGTGTTGCAAGGCGTGATTTTGCAGCTACAACAGTAGGAAATTATGCATTGTTTGGTGGGGGTTATGATGGTGGTAATTCCTCGACAGTGGATGCATACGATACTAGTTTAACGAGATCAACTCCAACTGCTTTAAGTGTTGCAAGGTTTGCATTAGCAGCTACAACAGTAGGAAATTATGCTTTATTTGGCGGGGGGGATAATGGTACCTATTCATCAACAGTAGATGCATATAATACAAGCTTGACTAGAACAACTCCAACTGCTTTGAGTGTTGCAAGATATAGTTTAGCAGCAACAACAGTAGGCGATTATGCATTATTTGGTGGTGGGTATGCTAATGGTTTAGCAGTAGATGCATATAATACAAGTTTAACCAGGGCAACTCTTACAGATTTAAGTGAAGAAAGGAGTAGCTTAGCAGCAACGACGGTAGGTAATTATGCTTTATTTGGTGGTGGGTATGCTAATGGTGTTTCCTCAACAGTAGATGCATATTACGTCAACAACAAAGTCTTAGTTTATCCTGGAACCAAATATAAACTTGGAAGCATGTCAAGTGAATCTACTTCTTCTACAATGCAAGAAATAGAAACAACATCACCAATCACAGGATATATAAAAATTAAAGATGCTACTATAAATTAAAGGAGAATTAATATGATTAAAATTGAAAAATACGATGAAACTAAAACTTATATGTTCCCAAACGGAGAATTAGCAACCCCTGAAAGAGTGAAAAAAGACTATCCTGCAGTATCAGTATTTCCTCATATAGTTGAGACTGATGAAGCTGGACAAGTCATGTTTGCGATACAAAATCTAGCAGCTATAAAATCTCAAATGGGGATTGATGCAAGTACAAGTGAAGAAGAAGCAATCAATCAAATTGAGGAAATAAGAAATGCTCCAGCTCCAGAGCCAGAAGTTTCTGCAGAGGAACGAATTGCTGCTGCTTTGGAATTTCAAAATGTTTTAAGTATGTAGTTGATTTTTAAAATATTTAAGTGTATAATAATAGCGTGATCCATTTACGGGTTCATTATCAATCTGAGATTATAATTACTACCGTGTCGCAAGCACGGTATTTATTTTGAGTTTTTAAGAAACTCAAAATTTGTAATACCAACAAAATGATACTCAAAGTTTGAATTATCTTTTTACTCATATTCATCACCTCTTTCTCTAACTAAGAAAGTTAGGTAGAAGCAACGAACCCGTACTTTATGAACCACGCTGCTGAAATATTATAAAAAAACGAAATTAATTTCAATAATATGGAGGAATATATATGAACTTCGAATTAATTAAAAAGAACTTTGATCGCGGTCTTTGGAATGAAAAACAGGTAGAAATAGCAAAGAATAAAGGAGTCATTACTCAAGAACAGTATAAAGAAATTGTTTCTAAGAAAAAAAATTGACTTTTCCTTTTAGATAAATATAATTATAGCAAGAATCCCGCTTTTGGCGGTTAGTCCTAATTAGAAATGTTGTTATTCAATGATAACCGTTAACTTCCCTAATAAGTAGCGGTTATTTTTTTATAGAAATGATAATTGCGAGTACTATAATTAGTATTAATAATAATAGCAGCAAATTTTCATTCATAAGTCATCACCTCACTTTACGAGGAGTGACTAACCGCCCATTTCGGACAATTCTTGCTTGTCAGATTCTAATGAATACTAAATATAAATTCAAGATTGGAAGATGATGAGATGATAAAACTATTTGGAGTAACTGATACATCCTTTTCTTCAAATGGAGATATGGTAATAAATGCGAAAAAAGCCATCGTCCACAAAGAGGACAATGGCGATTTTTATTTGGAATTAGAGACTGATGATTCATATGCTAATGATTTGACTGAAGGAAGAATTATAATTGCGAACACTCCACAGGGTGCTCAGGCATTTCGTATCAGTAATCCAGAGGTAAAAAAGCATAAAGTAAAAATCAAAGCATATCATGTATTTTATGATTCTTCGAACTATTTAATAAGAGACTCATATGTTGTCAAAAAAAACTGCAATGACGCTTTAGACCATTTGAATATGGCAACAGATAATCAAAGCCCTTTTACAACATTATCTGATATTACGACCATACACTCATACAGATGCGTAAGAAAATCATTATTTGAAGCTATTAACGTGATATTAGAACGTTGGGGTGGCCATTTAGTTAGAGACAACTTTAATATTCAAATAAGAGATACAATTGGGCAAGATAATGGAGTAACAATTAGATATGCGAAGAACTTAAAAGAAATTGTTCGCAAAGAGAAATGGGACTATGTTGTTACTAAACTTTTACCAGTTGGCAAAGATGGTATATTGCTCAATGCTTTGGACGAAGAAGAAGATGTATATGTTTATTCGAATCAAACGTATCCAATTCCTTACACTAAATCTATTAATTTTACCCAAGATAATGTTTCTGAAGATAATTATAAAGATGAAGAAGGTAATATAGACCAAACAAAATATAAAGAAGCATTAATCACTGACTTAAGACAGCAGGCTGAAAATTATTTAGCGATTAATTATATTCCACGTATCAACTATACTTTAAAAGCCAATATAGAAACAATTACTGATATTGGAGACTTAATCGAAGTAATTGATGAAGACTTAGACATAAATATCTTAACAAATGTTATTAAATTTGAATATGATTGTATATTAGGGAAATATAAAGAAATTCAATTTGGAAATTTCGAGAAAAAACTAAGTGATTTAATATCTGATATTACAGCAATTACAGATAAAAGTGTTGCAGAACAAACAGGGATTATAAGTGTAACTCTAAGTGAAGAATTAAGACAATCAACAGATAAAATTTGGAGCGTCCTTGGAAATTCTTATGTAATTTATGAAGGGGATAAAATTTTAGTAGTAGACAGTCTTCCAAAAGAAACAGCAGTAAATGTGATTATGATAAACAGTGCAGGGATAGGATTTTCTCATAATGGAATTAATGGGACCTTTAATAGTGCATGGACTATTGATGGGACTTTAAATATGCAAGCAATCAATGTTATTAATTTCACAGCTGATTTAATAAAAGGTGGGACTTTAAAATTAGGGACTAAAAATAACCAAAGTGGAATCATTGAGCTTTATGACGAATCAAATACTTTGATAGGGAAAATGGATAAAGAAGGCTTAAAAATGTATGGTCTTGATGGATCATATGTCCTAATGAACAATGATGTTGGATTTGCTGCTTTTGATAGGCTTGGAAATAAAATATACTGGGTTTCTAAAGATGAGTTCCATATGAAGAAGGGTGTAGTTGAAGAAGAAATTGCTTTGTGTAACAAATTGAGATTTATCCCGATTACTTTAACAGATAGTAACAATAATATCACAAATGAAGGAATAGCATTAGTAAGTTCATTGATTACAGGAAGTGATTAATTATGGCAACAATAACTTTTGGTAAAACTGGTACAAGACCATACGGTGTATTGACTGTAACTGAAATTAGTACAAACCCTGCATACAATACCTCAACAGTTTCTATTAGTTTAGTTCTTAAAAGACCTTACTCTATTTCTTCGAGTGCTAATAAAACAGCATCATGTACAATTAATGGGACAACTTATAGATGGAGTGGATTAATTGGTGGTAATGGAGATAAAACCCTTATAAATGAAGTGCAGACTATAACACATAATGATGATGGGACAAAAACAATTTCATTATCTGCTTCTATTTCTTTAAACATAACATGGAGTGGAGTATATGTTGGCACTATAAGTGGAAGCGGCTCCATGGAGCTAACTGCTCTACAAAGATATGCTACCTCTAATCAATCAATTGCAGACAAAACAGAGACAACCATCAGTGTAAATTGGTGGTCAGATGCTAACGTTGATTATATATGGTATTCATCAAATAACGGATCATCATGGACTGGAATAGATGTTGAAGATGGGAATAGTGGAGGATATACAATCAGTGGATTAAGCCCAGGAACGAACTATAATATAAAAACTAGAGTACGCAGATCTGACAGTCAAATTGTATCTGAATCATCAGCAATAAATATATCAACGTATTCATATCCTTATGCGTTATCAATGCCAGATTTTACGATTGGTGATCGTTTAACTATTGGATTGTATAATCCTTTGGGGAGAAGTATTACAGTGAATATTTTAGGAGATGACGACAGCCAAATAAGTGATGATACTACTACCGGAACATCAATAAGTGGGTACGATAACCAATATGTACAAAATCTCATGTATGCAAGCATACCTAATTCACAAAGTGGAAATTATAAGGTCAAAGTGACTTATGATATTCATGTATCAACTCTCAATGGGGGAACATACAAAGTAAATCCTGTTTTGTGTTTGCCTCTTATAGAGAATGTATATTATCGAGATATAAATTCAACTTCTGTTGCAATAACTGGGAACGATCAAGAAATAGTTAGAAACCAATCTAGAGTAGAATATAGTGCCAGTGGATTGGTTTCATTAACTCATGCTTCTATTAATTCATGTAGTGTTTCGGTAAATGGTAATTCATATGCTTTAGCGGTCATTGATGATATGGCAATTGGTGGAAATTATGTTATTGACTCATCATCTAATGTCACAGCGACATTCACTGTAACAGATAGTAGGGGTTTTAAAAGCCAAAAGGATATCACAATAAATATGCTTGACTGGGAAGAGCCAACAGCATTAATTAATATAGGCCGTAAGAACAATTTTTACTCTGAAACTGATATTACAGTTAGATCTAATTATTCCCCTATAAATGGCAACAACCACATAACAATCACTTATAAAGCGAAGAAACCAGAAGAATCATCATATTCTGTCACTGGGACTCTGCAAGATAATGTCCAGTCCACTGTTATTTTGAATAATCTTTATGAGTGGCAAATATTGATAGAGATTACTGATAGTTTTGGTGGTACAGGATCATATTTTGGGTGGGTATCAAAAGGGATCCCCTTTATTTTTTTTGATAGACTAAAGTCATCAATGGGGATAAATTGTTTCCCACAAAACGATAACTCTTTAGAAATAAGTGGCATTGATATTATTAAATCATTATATTATAAAGACGGTGATACTTTGACAATCACCAATTTACAAGTTTCTGGAATGACTACAAATTCAAATAGGACTTTAAGTTTTTCTGTAATATTACCGAAATTGATAAGTTCCAATATTATTAATGACACAACTATGAGGCTGAATGTTCGGCATTCAGGAGGAGGATATACATTAGCAAATGGGTATGTTAGTGGAGGTTACGATGTACTATCAGATAGTTCTATTACAGTGTCTATAACTAAACCAATGGAAAATGCCCTTACTATTGAGTTGGTAAAAACAAGTTCTTATAACGGAAGCGATAATACACCTCAATCTGTAACAATAGAATCGATGGTGATTGAGTTTGGATAAAAATGACGAAAAATATATATTAGACATAATCATACTATCATTTATGGTAGTATGTTTTTCTTTGATATTAATAGCATTCTATATGTACAGGTGATAGTTGCTTTTTTTATTTAGGTTGATATAATTAAAGCGTAGCTCGAAAACGGGCTCATTGTTAGTCTAAATTAATTATAACAACGACCACGTTGTGAGCGGGTCGTTTTTTTGTATATTCACGAATTTGGAATATTCTAAGAATGATATCCAAAATGAGAAGTAACAAACTTAACATTCTCATCACCTCATTTCCTGCCGAACATGGCAGACAAAGGCAATGAACCCGCCTCGAACTACGCAACATGGATTATATGAAGTTAGCTTATGCTTTTCAAGGAGACCAAATGGGGAATAACGAACAAGAGATACAGAAAGCAATTAATCTGAAATGCAATCAATTAAGAGAGTTGCTCACAGAAAAGAATAAAATGTATGGGAACAGCTTTTTTAAAACTTTAGATGAATACGGAAATGTCCTTATATGTGTAAGGATAGAAGATAAATTGAATAGATTGAAACAAATCATTTTAAATGGAGAAAAAGACAACGAAACAGACGAACGATTAATTGATACTCTTATGGATCTTGCAGGATATGCTATACTTTCGAGAGTTTATATAGACAATAAATTTAATGAGAGGTAGAAATGAACAGTTTTGATGTAAATATAACTAAAGTAAGAGAAAATGCTATCATACCTACCAAAGCAACTTCGGGATCAGCAGGGTTTGATTTGCATGCTTGCATAGATAAAGACTTGACTATAAAAAAAGGAGATCTCATTCGAATTCCATGTGGTATAGCAATAGAGCTGCCGAGCAGTGAATATGCAGCATTGATTTTCGCACGAAGTGGTCTTGGAATGAAATATGGAATATCTCTTTCAAATGGAGTTGGAGTTATAGATAGTGACTACAGAGGAGAAATTCAGGTAGGACTTTGCAGAACATCTGATGGAGATCCTTATACTATAAAAAATGGAGACCGAATTGCTCAGATGATAATAATGCAGCTGAGAATAACGCAGGTGGGCAATGTGAATTTTAAATTAGTGGAAAATCTTGGAGAATCTGAACGTGGTTCAGGAGGATTTGGATCTACTGGGAGATAGATTCTAGGTTAATATGCATATTTCCACATAAATATACTTGACATTTTTCTACCGATTATGTATACAAAATTGTCAGTTATTTTTAGAAGGATGTGTATATAGTGTTTAACACAAAAATAAAAAAAATTGGTTTGTTTAAATCAGTAAATATTCTTATGACAATGTTTTGTTTGGGTGCTGCAGCTTATAATTATTGTGGTGTAGATGTTTTAACGAA
>JAEIGA010003444.1_pt1 | contig 24792 bp, 21 predicted proteins | sample 9270691 | NCBI WGS metagenome assembly JAEIGA01 (sample SAMN17057246, study PRJNA624740) | gut metagenome | biome: biome; isolation source: fecal sample | host: Bos grunniens | place: China: Xizang | collected 2019
CTTCTGAAGGATCTGATTTCCAGAAATCTTGCTCTGCGCAAATGCTGTTTCCCCCGACGGGAGGAACCAGACCAGAAGAATCACGCAAAGCACTTGCAATAACTTCTTCATAATGCAGTAATTTAGTTGTTAATATTCGTTGTTACTTTTCAGGGTTCATTGCAGTCTGCAACTTGTAGAGAAGAGCCTCATAATGAGTCTTCGCCTCACCAGATGCAGAAGGGATCACATTCTTAAGGAGTCTCTCCACGCGCTTCACCTCGCCGAAAAGAGCAGTCTTAGACTCGTCGATCGTACGGAGATTCACTCTGTACTGCCACTTGTATCCGGCAGGACCATACTTGTCGAGTCCCATCTGAGAAGCCACATAACCGATACCCTTCTCCTGCTCGAGAGCACGAAGAACTTCTATGTTCTCAGCAAGAACACCGGACTCATCAAGACCGAAAGTCACGAGATGGTCTACCGAAGGAAGGAAAGAATCTCCATCAAGAGCAAAAGACTTCACCTTCACGAGCTGAGACTTCTTTGTCACGATTCCAGTGAGGAATGTCACATAGAGATCCTGGAGGATACGGTCACATGCATTAGGGGCCTTGTATTTGAGAGCGCTCTCCCATACACCCTTGTACATGTCGTCAAGCCAGTTCTTGAGTGTGTAGGCATCCTTGCCGTTACCTGCGAGATATGATGAAAGAATCACATTCTTATGAGTCTCGAAAAGTTCGAGAACAGTGTAGTACTGAAGAATCGGAGCAAGGCCTACACGCATAGAGAACTTGCCTGTAACATCCTCATCCTCGATCCAGTCACAGTTCTTAAGCTCGTTGAGCACCCACTTGAGCGACTCCTGCTGACGCTGCTTTGAAACAGGCTCAGCTATTTTTCCTGGAGTTCCAGGCTTCACATCAGTAAGATAGATACCGCCGACATTGAGCATCACTGCCTTGAGATAGCGGTTGTACTGATTTGCCAGAGCCTCATATCTTGCAGTACGGAGAGATGCATCAGGATCCACAGAATCCGGCATCCACTCGTTGAAATGAGCAAGGATGTACTTGAGATTCTTCACACCATACTGTGCAGCCTTCATCGGATCGTCACCGAGATCCTCCTCGATTGCGCTAGGATCATAACGATGTGCAACCTGCTGACGGCCGTATCTGTAGATAGGATCACCGGCCTTCTCATCAACCCAAGACTCAAGCACAGGGATCTCCTCCTTCATTGTCTTAGCCTCAAGGATAGGGCAATATGCATATTTTACAAGATAATAGTCATAGAGGCCGAGGTACGGAGGAGTAAGGGTCACACCTTTATCCTCAGGCTGAGCCACATAGTTGAAACGGGCATAGTCCATGATAGAAGGAGTGGTACCATACTTCGCAGTGAACTCAGGATCTCTGAGAGACTCCACTGAATAAGCTGCAGAAGCCGACATGTTATGCATGAATCCGAGACAGTGACCGATCTCATGAGCAATCACATACTCGATAGACTCCTCAACCACATCCTGAGGAAGACGCTTTGCCCTTACACGCTCGTCAAGCTGAGCAGTCTGAGTGAATCTCCAGTTGTTCACAAGCTTGATGATGTCGTTCCACACGATTACCGAAGCATTGATGATCTCGCCTGTGGTAGGGTCTACCCAAGACGGTCCCATAGCATTCGCAATCTGAGAAGGCACATAACGGATACATGAATATTTAAGGTTATCCGGATCGAACTCAGGATCATCTACAGGGAAATCAAGCACCTGCACTGCATTCTTGAAACCGATGGCCTCGAAAGCCTTGTTCCACCTGAGGGCACCCTTTCTTGCAGGCTCACGCCAGATTTCAGGGAAAGCATTGTCAAGATAGAATACGATCGGCTTCACAGGCTCAACAAGTTCACCGCGAGACCAAGCCTCCGGATCGGAAGGCTGAAGATCCCATCTGTTGATTACCGAATATCTCTTGATCGCATCAACATCAGCCTCAAGGTCAGTCTTTCCGGAAAGGAAGATACCTACGCGGGTGTCTGCGATACGAGGACGCATCTTCTTCTCAGGAAGAAGGAGAATGGTACGTGTAACGCCCACTGAAAAAGGCTCCTTGTTCTTGAGAGCGACGAGCTGCATGAGGTTAGCCGAAACGGTGTATGAAAGAACCGACTTGATGGTGACATTGTCCTTGAAAGCCTTGATGTCACCGAGTGCGGCACCTGAACTGTTATAGTTTGCAGTGATGTTCACTCCACCGGAACCGACACCGGACTTGATCGGAGCCAGCCTCTCATAATTTGTGCTGAACATGGAAGTCACATCGAAAACGACTGCAGAAGAGTCATTGTTCCAGCATGTCATCTTCCATGAATTGAGGATAGGATCCATACCTGTAAGCTCAACAGCTCTTGCCATAGCCTTGTTCTCCGGATCGAAATCAGGAAGCACTGTCACCTCCTTCATGAAGATCGTGCTGTCCACCTTGCTGAATCTCACATGAATAGGCGGAACAGGCTTGTAGCCGATGGATGCAAGGTCTGCCGCACTCGACTCAGTAATTGTCGATGCGATAAGCATCTCACGATCCATATACTCAAGAGGGAGTTCAAGGTAAAGCTTACCCTTGGCCTTATGCAGAGTCAGGAAGCCACCTTCGCATCTGGCTGTCACGCAAGTCTTGTCCTTGGTGAACATCTTGTCGTACTTAGATGTCTTCTTTCTCTTGACCGTGTCCTTTTTCTCCACGACTTCGGTCTTACCCTTCTTGCCGGTCTTCTTCGCTTTAGCATCAAGAGAATAGTTCTGAGCTAAAACAGGCACTACCAGCACAAGCGCCAGAATCATCATCAATTTCCTCATTATCATCTAAGAATTAGTTAAACATCTTTTAAATCAAAACTTTCGCAAGTTAGCAAAAGATATCCGATAAGGATAGAACAAACAGACAAAAAGTCGCCCGTCTGAATCAGACGGGCGACTTTTGAAATATCTGTGATTCCTATTACTGAGCCTGAGCTGCCTGAGCCTTAGCCTGAAGCTCCTGCTGGAGTGTCTCAAGAGTACGTCCCTCTGGAACGCCAAGAACCTTGCGTGCCTCTGGAGTAAGGTCGATTCCCTGAGCAGGGTCAACATAAAGAAGTGAGTTCTTCTCAAATACGACTGCAATACCCTTAGCCTTAGCGAGATCGTTCACTGCATTCTGAGCCTTCTCGTAGATAGGAGCCTGGAGAGTGGCCTGAAGCTGCTGAAGATCCTGCTGGATAGCCTGCTGGAACTCCTGAATACGATACTCAATCTGCTGAAGCTCAGCTGCTTTGCTCTCTCTGATAGCTGGTGTCCAGCTAGCCTGCTTCTGCTGGAACTGCTGACCTTTGCTCTGGTACTCCTCTACCATTGCCTGGTAAGTCTCCTGAGCCTCAAGGCTTGCCGCCTCCGTCTGGACTCTTGCAGAGTCAGCCTCCGGCATAAGCTGTACAAGCTCTGTAAAATCTACATATGCAAACTTAAACTCCTGCGCTGAAGCTGCTACAGATGCAACAGCCATAGCTGCGATCAAAATGATTCTTTTCATAATTTGTTACTATTGTTATTATTTAATATTCTCTATTTTAGATTCCCGATCAGGTCGGGAATGACTGTTTGTGCCGTCATTGCCGGCTCGACCGGCAATCTTAGAACTGCTGTCCGATTACGAAGTGGAACTGGCTCTTTCCGTTCACAGGATCATCGAATCCGTAACCCCAGTCAACTCCGAGAAGACCGATCATAGGGAGGAACACTCTCACACCCACACCGGCAGACCTCTTGATCTGGAAAGGATTGAAATCCCTGATGTCAGACCAGCAGTTACCACCCTCAAGGAAAAGCAACGCATAGATGGTCGACTGCGGCTGTAGAATCACAGGATAACGAAGCTCCACAGTGAACTTATCGTAAACATTACCGGCATAGTAGTTACCTGTAGTCTCATATGAAAGGGCTGTAGGAGTCAGGGAGTAGTTCTCGTAACCTCTGAGAGATATGATTTCCGAACCGTATGTGTCGTATCCCGACATACCGTCACCACCGACACGGAATCCCTCGAACGGAGAATAACCCCAGTTTCTGTTATAATATCCAAGGTATCCGAACTGAGCACGCGCCATCAGCACGAGGTCGCCGACAAGCTTGGTAAAGATCTCACCCTTGAATGACCACTTATGGTACTCAATCCATCTGTAACGCTGTTCAGAGCTCTGAAGATTGTAATTGATCTCTCTCCAATTGTCTGTATAGACAGGATCACCGGTCTTGAAGTCATATTCCTTGATACCCTTCTTCCTGAGAAGCGAATATGGAGGAGTGAGCTGGAGGGATGCACTGAAGTTGGAACCCTGGCGAGGATAGATCTGCTGGTCGGTAGAGTTTCTCGTAAGGCTCAGAGTATAGCTGAGGTTATGAGAGATACCTGTGTCGAACATGAACTGATATCCCCAGTTCTGAAGCTTGTATGTCTGCCAGCTGAGCTGGTTGTAGAGCACGAACCAGTTGTCCGGCCATTTCAGACGCTTACCTATACCTGCTGCAAAACCATACACCTCCATATACTCATCGTTGTTGAGGATATTGAATGCCAGATATGAATTTGTCTGACGAGTATAGTAGAGCGACATGTTGAGCGAAGTAGGCTTCTTACCGAAGAGCCATGGCTCAGAGAAGCTTGCCGAAAGGCTGGTATAATAGGTACCGTTGGTCTGGAACCTGATCGAAAGATTCTGAGCATCTCCGAGCGGTACAGGACGCCACGCCGTCTTGTCGAAGAATCTGCGCGTCGAGAAGTTATTGAAGCTGACACCGACAGTCGCGACGAAAGTGTTTCCTCCCCATCCTCCTGAAAGTTCAAGCTGTGATGACGGCTTCTCGGTCACGTTATAGACGATGTCGACAGTATTGTCCAGCTGATTAGGAATGATAGAATAACCCTTTGCCGGATCTGAAATCGCCTCAGGATCGAACTGGCCCATGGACGCGATTTCACGGATAGAACGCTCGAAGTCGGTCTGACTGAACAGATAACCCGGCTTGGTGAACACCTGACGACGCACTACCCTTTCATTTGTCAGGTCGTTACCGTTGATGACGATGTTGTTGAGGGTTGCCGGCTTTCCTTCCACGATTCTCATCTCCACATCCACTGAGTCCCCCTCAATGTTCAGCTCAACAGGCTGTATCTGGAAGAAGAGATAACCATTGTCACGATAAAGCTTTGAGACATCCCACTCGGTCTGCTTTCCACCGCCGAAGAGTCGCTTCTCCATCGTAACCACATCATAGACATCTCCTTTCTTGATCATAAGGATATTGTTGAGAGCCTCAGTAGTATAAACCGAATTACCGGTCCACTTGACGTCCCTGAAATAGTATTTCTTACCCTCATCAATATCGAAGTCGATCTGAAGACGGCCAGGTTCTATATAATACATTGTATCCTTTACGATCCTAGCATCCCTGTAACCGGCTTCATTGAAGGCACTCAGGAGTGACTTCTTGTCGTTTTCGTATTCCTTTTCCTTGAATTTCTTTGAAGCGAAGAAGTTCATAAGACGGGCATCCTTGGTCTTCTTCATCGAACGGACGAGCTTGAACTCCTTCACATTCTCTGCACCGTTGAAGTTGATCTTCTTGATCTTCACCTTGTCACCTCTGTCAACTGCAAACTGCACACGGATTGCACTGCGCACCACCGTATCCTGCTTTGTGTTGACGTCAACCTTCACATTATAGAAACCCTTCTCCTTGTAATATCTCTCGATGATGCCGATCGAAGTCTTGGCCACATAATCCGAATATTCTCCTCCACGACGAAGGTTCAGACGCTCCTGCAGTTCCTTCTGCTCACCGGACTTGACACCCGAGAAAGTCCAGCGCGAAACACGCGGGCGCTCGACTATCTTGATCTTGAAATACGCCGTGTCGCGTGTCGGCACCAGAGAATCCACAACGACAGCGACATCCTCAAAATATCTCTGGAGCCACAGACGCTTTACAATGCCTGAAAGTTCCTCACTCGGAACCTTAACCTCCATTCCTTTCTGAAGACCGGTAATCTGGATGATCTGCTGCGGAGCGAAATAATTGTTTCCCTCCACTTCAACGCCTCCGACAATATACTTCTTCGGATTATTATAGTCTACCTCTATCTTCTCTCCACTTTCCTGAGCCCAAAGCGGGGCGGTCAGCATCAGTGCAGCCAGAAGACAGATCATACGGGTAAGTCTCATTGTATTATTCTTATTTCAAAACTGCAAATATAAGCATTTATTTAACTTTTCCATAACGTCTGTCACGTTTTGCAAAAGATTCGAGCGCTTTACGGAAGTCATCCTTCCTGAAATCAGGCCACAAAGTCTCGGTAAAATAGAACTCCGAATATGCACCCTGCCACAGGAGATAGTTGCTCAGACGATGCTCCCCGGAAGTACGCACTATCAGGTCAGGATCCGGAAAACCTGCAGTGACCAGATACTGATCAAAATCCGCAACACTCATATTTTCAACGGTTTCCCTCTTTTCCGGATTATCCAGAAGATCCAGAGCCATTCTCTGCGCGGCCTGAAGGATATCCCACTTTCCACTGTAACTCAGGAATATGATCAGCGTCAGCGTCTCATTCGACTGAGTCCTTGCCATGCACGCGTCAATTGTCTCATTCAGCTGTGCACCTAGTTTTTGACGGTTTCCGAGCACAACGAAACGCACCCCGTTCCTGTCGAGACTGTCCATCTCGTCAGCCATCGCCTTGACCATCAGGCCCATAAGAGTAGTAACCTCGTCATCGGGACGATTCCAGTTTTCCTCCGAGAAAGCAAATAGTGAAAGGTATCTCACTCCGTTCTCGACCGCAGCCTCGACACACGCTCGGACACTTGAGACACCCTCAAAATGTCCGTAGACACGTTCCTTTCCACGCTCCTTGGCCCAACGCCCGTTACCATCCATTATCAAAGACACGTGCAACGGGATATTCTTAGTCTCGTTTGTCATATTTACCTGATGTTTCTGACATCTTCGCCCCAGAAAAGTTTCTCCGTCAGGGCGTTGATGAAATCTGAATTGTTGAATCGGACACGCCTTAGCGAAAAGCGTGCCAAAGAAACCGTAATGTCCGTTTCGGAAGATATCTCCACAGTCCTGTTGTCCATAGTGAACACTGCCTTGCCGTCACGCGAATGGAACCTGAGGCGGATCTCCGACGTGTCAGGAACCACCAGAGGCCTGATGTTAAGGTTATGCGGAGCAATAGGAGCAAGAATCAGGACCTTTGACTGAGGCAGAACTATCGGGCCACCGACGCTCAAGGAATATGCTGTAGAACCCGAGCTTGTCGACACTATGAGTCCGTCGGCCCAATACCTCGGAAGCCATTTGCCGTCAAGACAGACATCCACACCAAGCATCGCTGCTCCACTCCTGTGCACGGCCACTTCATTGAGAGCATATGGCCAGCTGTCTATTTCCGGATTTCCGCATCCGTCAGAAAGAGATGCCGCCAGCAGAGATCTGTCCTCCACAGTATAGTCCCCGGTCAGAACCGCCTGTGCCACATCCTCCGGATGATTTTCCGAGAGGAAACCCAGACGTCCGAGATTCACTCCGACGACAGGTATTCCACTGTCACCCACGAGCATGGCCACAGAAAGAAACGTACCGTCACCTCCGACGCTCAGCACCAGATCCGTACCTTCCCTCAGCGCACCGCCCTGGAAAACGAAATAACAGGAACATCCGCCCTTCTCAAGGGAAGCGGCAAGTTCCCTGATACGCCCATCTTCCTCAAGCCCCTCTTTTCCTATATATAAAGCAACTGTCATCAAAATCTGTAATTTATCATCAAAACGGCCTCAAAAATAGCACATTATTTACAAAATCTGAACTTTATTATATAATTTTGCCACGCTAAAAAGATATCTACACATGACAAGGCTCAGCATCAACATCAACAAGATAGCGACAATCAGGAACGCCCGCGGAGGAAGAATGCCTGACGTCGCACTGGCCGCCGTAAACTGCGAAAGATTCGGAGCCGAAGGAATAACCGTACATCCTAGACCGGACGAAAGGCACATCAGATACGCTGACGTACGCGAAATACGTCCTCTGATAACCACAGAGTTCAACATTGAAGGCAATCCAATAGATTCATTCATAGACCTCGTGCTTGAGGTGAAGCCAGATCAGGTGACTCTGGTTCCGGATGCCGTGGATGCGATCACATCGAACTCCGGATGGGACACGATAAAGAACAGGGGCTTCCTCACAGAAGTCTGCAAGGAATTCAGGAACAGCGGCATCAGGACATCCATCTTCATAGACGCACTTCCTGAAATGGCAGAAGGCGCCGCTCTATGTGGCGCAGACAGAGTCGAGCTGTATACAGAACCTTACGCAGACCTGTTCCCTACCGACCCCGATGCAGCGGTAGCGCCTTTCATAAAGACTGCAGAAGCAGCCCGCAAGGCCGGTCTGGGACTGAATGCAGGCCACGACCTCAACCTTGACAACCTTGAATTCTTCATCCGCAGCATACCTTGGACAGATGAGGTTTCAATAGGCCATGCAGTCATCTCTGACGCACTTTACATGGGGTTGGAGCAAACAATAAAGGCATATCTCTCGAAAGTCAAGATTTTTTAACTATATTTGCACGAATAACGTAATAATTTTTTCAAAATGAAGAACACATCACTTATCCTCAGCATCATTTCACTTGTTGCTGTTGTAGTATTCGGAATCATGTCATTGACAAAGGGCGGCAAGAATGAGGCCGTTCCGGCAGAAGGCGAGGCAGTTGAAAACGTAGCCGGCGCGGGTTCTATCGTATACATCGATCTCGACAGAATCCTCATGGAGTACGACATGGCGAATGACCTCAGATCAGTAGTCGAGACAAAGGTTCAGAACATCCAGGCAGAAGTGAACAGAAGAGGCACTAAGCTTGAAAAGGACGTAAAGTCATTCCAGGAGAAGATGGAGAAAGGTCTCATGACCCGCTCAGTAGCTGAGGTACAGGGCCAGAAGCTTCAGCAGCAGGAGCAGGATTTCAACGTATATGCAGCTCAGAAGCAGCAGGAGATCCAGGAGGAGCAGGTTGTAATGATGAACCAGCTCGGAGATGCCATCAAGACTTTCCTTGACAAATACAACGAGGAGAAGCAGTACGCAATGATCCTCACAAACCAGGGTGGTGCACCGGTAATCACTGGCGACGCGGCACTCAACATCACTGACGATGTCCTCGCAGGTCTTAACGAAGAGTACATCAAGACAAAGAACGAGAAAAGCGAGTAATAATTGAAGATAGCGTTACTGTCCTGTTTCTACCCCTACAGAGGAGGCATTTCTCAGTTCAACACATACCTTTATGAAGAACTGGGCAAACGACATATTGTCAAGGCATTCAACTTCACAAGACAATATCCTGAAATCCTCTTCCCGGGAAAGACGCAGTATGTAACGGCAGACGACGAAGCCGTGCCGGTGGAGAGCACATCTCTACTGGACACGGCTAATCCTTTTTCTTATGTCAGGACATATAAGGCGATAAAGGAATGGGGACCGGATGTCCTTATTGTGAGGTACTGGATGTCATGGTTTGCGCCCTCACTGGGCTATATAACCAGAAAGATGAAGAAGCATTGCAAGGTCATATCGATCCTTGACAATGTCATCCCTCACGAACCGCATTTCTTCGACGCTCCTCTGACCAGATATTTCCTGGGAGGCAGCACCGGATGCGTGACTTTGTGCGACGCCGTGTCGAAAGACCTTCTTGCGCTGAGTCCCGAAAAAGAATACACCGTGATCCAGCATCCTCTGTATTCGCACTTCGGGCAGAAACTCGAAAGAGATGAGGCGGAAAGGAAGCTTGGACTTGAGCCTGGAAAGAAGAACATCCTGTTCTTCGGACTGATCCGCACCTACAAAGGCCTTGACATACTTCTGGAAGCCTTCGGCAAGCTTTCGGAAGACTATCAGCTGATAATCGCCGGGGAGCCATACGGTTCGTTCGACAAGTATCAGCAGATCATAGACAGACTGCCGAACAGAGACAGGATCCGGATGAATCTGAAATACATAAAGGATTCTGAAGTCAAAGACTACTTTTCCGCAGCCGACCTTGCTGTGCTTCCATACAGAAGTGCGACGCAGAGCGGCATAAGCTCGGTTTCCTATCATTTTGAAGTGCCGATGATCGTCACCGACACGGGAGGGCTCAGGGAAACCATCGGAGACAGGGGTACAGGCATTGTGGCAGACGAGTGTACACCCGAGTGCATTCTGAAAGAAATACTGAGGTTCTTCTCAGACGAGGAGCTCAGAAAAGAATGCATAAGAAACATACGCCTCGAAAAGGAGAGGCTTTCCTGGAATACATTTGCCCTGAAGCTGGAAGACTTCATAAAGGGACTATAAATAGAAGACAATGGCAAGATTTCACATAACAGCACTGATCCGTGCCGCGGCGATCGCTGCGGTCCTTCTGATATTCATTCCGGAAGAGGCTGCGGCACAGGCATATGCACCGGTACCTGTGACCATATCCAAGGAAAAGGTAAAAATAGATGGAAACATATGCTATTCGCACATCGTGCTTGAAAAACAGACCTTGTATTCAATCAGCAAGGCATACAATGTCAGCATCGAGGACATCTACAGATTCAATCCGACCCTGAAGGAGACCGGACTCAAGAAGAACGGCATCATACTCATACCTTCGGCAGAGGCAATTGAAGAGAGAAAGGCCGACGAGCAGAAAAGGCCGGACGAGACAGTCCAGAAGCAGCAGCTGGAACTGCAGACAAATGCAGAAGAGACTGCAGAAGCGACTGTCATAAAGGAAACGCCAAAGAAACCAAAGCGCAAGACTCATACAGTAAAATGGTTTGAAGACCTTGATGTGATTGCCGAAAAATACGGAGTAAGCGTGGAGGCAATCATGAAGTTCAACAATCTTGAGGGCAGGAAGCTATCCCCAAGACAGAAGCTTCAGATTCCTGCGCCGGAAGACATCGCTCAGATTGAGGAGACCACAACAGAAGAAGACAGAGCGGAAACACAGGTTACAGAAGCAGCCGACAGCACCGCCGTTACGGAAAACGCAGCGGTTGAAGAAGAGACTGCAGTCATGTTAAAGAATGTAAAGGCTGGAGTTCTTCTTCCGCTCAACGCGACAGGTTCGTCATCCCACAGAGGAAACATGGATCTTTACAGCGGAATCCTCCTTGCAGTTTCCGACCTTACAGAGAAAGGTATCAGCATCGATCTCAAGGTGTGTGACACAGGAAAGAACGGTTTGCCGTCACACGGCTACATCAGCGACTGTGACTTCATAATAGGACCGATTGCCCCTGGGGACCTCACAAAAGCCCTTGAGATGTATGCAGACGGACCTTTCATCATTTCTCCTCTTGATCAGAGAGCACACAACATCGCCTCTTCCCGCTCAAGACTGATTCAGGCTCCGACACCGCATGCCATCCAGTACAATGACCTCATCAGATGGGTCAAGGAAGAGACTGGAAATGCAGACAAAGTGATATTCATAACCGAGAAGGGAGCAAGACAAAGCGATGTCCAGACACAGATGCAGGCTGCAATCGACTCGTCAGGAGTCTCATACAGGAATTTCTCGTACAGCATTCTCGAAGGAAGGGATGTGATGGACCCTCTGATGGCGCTCATGACCAAAACCGGACAGAACAGAGTGGTGATAGCTTCCGAGAGTGAAGCATTCGTCAACGACGTGGTCAGAAACCTGAACCTTATCGAGTACCAGAAGTGTGAAGTTGTCCTCTACTCTCCGGCAAAGATCAGAAACTTCGAGACAATCGATGTGGACAACATCCACAACACATCGCTCCACACCAGTCTTTCGTACTACATCAACTACGACGACCCGAGGGTAAAGAACTTCCTCCTGAAATACAGGGCCATGTTCAACACTGAACCTACTCAGTTCGCATTCCAGGGATATGATCTGGCAACATACTTCATCGATCTGGTAAGCAGGTATGGGGAAAACTGGTCGGAGATGATGCCGGAAAACGAAAAAAAGATGCTTCAGAGCACCTTCAGATTCAGAAAAGCCGGCAACGAGGGAGGTTATATAAACAACGGAGTAAAAAGAATCTCCTACGAAGAAGGCTGGAAAGTCAAGGAACAGAACTAAGACCTAAGCAACGATTTTGCGTTGGCTACCGCCTCATCAGTCAGAGCGGAACCGCTTAGCATACGCGCAACCTCAAGGACTCTCTGCTCGTCGGAGAGTCTTTCTATTTTTGACACTGCATGCGAAGTGAGAGGATCGATGTCCTTGGATACAAGATAATGCGCAGTTCCTTTTGCCGCAACCTGCGGAAGATGAGTGATTGCAAAAACCTGCATATATTCTCCCATAGCGCAGATGACCGAACCCATTCTGTCAGCAACGCTTCCTGAAACACCTGTGTCGATCTCATCAAAGATCATCGTAGGCATATTCGCATAACGTGCCATCATGGACTTCAGTGCGAGCATGATTCTTGACATCTCACCGCCGGATGCACATTTTGCCACATCCACCGGATTCTTTCCTGTCGAAGAAAATCTGAAGGAAACCGAATCATGGCCGGAAGCAGACAACGGAGCCTGGAGTATTTCGACTTCAAAGATTGAATAAGGAAGCTCCATGTCCCTGATGGACTCCTGGATGCTGGCAGCAAACGATTGCGAAGCCTCTGCTCTTGACAGACTGAGTCTGTCTGCGACATTGCTGTGCTCTGCAGAAAGAGCATCCAGCTTTGCCTGAATCTGCGAACGTTTCTCCTCAAGCTGTGTAGAATCGAAAAGTTGTTCTGAAAGGCTGTCTCTATGGGCGATGAGTTCATCCTCATCGCGGCACGCAAACTTCTGCATCAGCGAATACAGAAGTGACATCCTTGACTCTACGGCCTCCAGACGGCTCTCTGACACATCTACTCTAGAGTTCATTGACGACACATCAGAGAGGATGTCATCCATCTCCCTCCTGCACGAATCCACTCTTTCTGCAAGGCCCTCTACAGCTGGGATGAATTTTCCAGCCTTAGAGAGCTGACGGGCCGCCTCCTTGAGAATCGCATCGAGAGAAGATGCGTCTCCGGATGTCGGACAGAAGAGTTCCTCTGCATAGCTGAGGCATGTCTTGACCTCCTCCGCATTTGCAAGCTGCTTCTGCTCCTCTTCCAGCTCTGCCAATTCTCCTTTTCTAAGACCAGCCTCGTCAAGCTGTCTGAACCTTGCCTCTGTGTAGTCCCTCTCCGAAGATATCGAAGAAATCCTTGCATCAAGCGTGGCAAGTTCTGACTTCAGGCTGACCATTCCACGCCAAAGTTCTCCACACTGCTCGCGCAGAGGAAAATTGCCGGCATAATGGTCAAGAATATCCAGCTGAAACTGACGGTCGGACAAAAGAAGGGTCTGATGCTGAGAATGAATGTCTATAAGACGGGAAGAAATGTCCTGAAGAATCTGAACCGACACAGGAGAATCATTCACGAAAGCTCTTGAACGGCCGGAACGGTTGACTACCCTGCGGACAATGAGATGTCCCTCATCCCATTCCACATCATTTTCTTCCAGCTCCGCCTTAAGAGATGCATCCGACGAATCCACATCGAACTCTGCCTCAACAACACAATTGTCAGCCCCATCCGAAATCATTCCTGCATCCGCCTTGGCGCCCATAACGAGGGACAATGCCCCAAGAAGTATTGATTTACCGGCACCGGTCTGTCCCGTAATAATGATCAGACCCTCCGGAAATTCAACATCCAGAGAGTCTATCAAAACATAATTCCTGACCTGTAGCCGGGTTAACATCGGATATATTACTCGTTATCCTCGTTCTTAGCCATTCTATAGAAAACGTCGCCGTCGTTGAACTCCTCGATCGCTACGAGGCTAGGCTTAGGCTGTCTTTCATAGTACTTTGAGATCTCGATCTGCTCACGGTTCTCGAATACCTCCTCCATAGTGTCGCGGTCATTCTTGAACTCCTCAAGCTTTCTTGTGAGTTCCTTCTTCTCTGCGATTGCAATCTGATTTGCTCTCTTAGAGAGGATTACCACTGTTTCATAGATGTTTCCTGTAGGTTCTGCGAGATGGTTGAGATCTCTTGTAAGAGTGTTTACCGGTATCTTCTTGTTTGCCATATCTAATATATTATTTGATTTCAAATCCGGAGGAAACAAAGTGCCTCCATTTAATTATACTGCCGGATTCAATCAGAGTTTCAATTATTTTTCAACTTTTTCGGATCCGGCCTTCTTTGCCTCCTTCTGAAGCTTAGCCCTCTCCTTTGCGAAATGCTTGTCCTTCATATCTTCCTGCGAGTCGCCCACACCATGCTTTCCAAGAGCCTTCTGAGCACGCGCGTACACAGCATCGAGCTCCTTTCTGTAGTGAGACTCAGGAAGTTCACCGATGAAATTGAAATAGTCGTCGATGAATGCAAGATATCTCTCCTTCTGCTTTTGAGGGACACTGAGGCTCGCATATTTATATGAAGACATAGCTATATAATAAAGTATATCCTCTCTGTAGATGTTTTCCGCATCATCCTTGAGGACATTCTTGAAAGCCACTCTTGCAGAAAGATACTCCTCCATCTTGTAATAAAGCTTTGCAGCCTCGTAGGCCTTCCTGTCAAGACGCTCATTAAGATCGGTAAGCATCTCATGGCACACGACCATATTGCCGGACTTAGGATACTCAAGAACATATTCGGAAATGGCTCCGAGCGCCTTGTAGGTAGGAGTCTGGTCGAGTTCGTACCTCAAGGTAGAACGATAGAGACAATCCAGGCGGAGGAATCGTGCCTCCTCAGCAAACGGACTGCGCGGATAACTCTCCACGAACTGCTCGAAATTAGTCTCTGCAGTGTAGTAGTCCTTGAAGTTGTAGTTGCTCAAGCCCCAGTAATATCTTACAGTGTCATCTCTCTCGGTTCCATCTGTAAGTACAGACAGAGACTCGAAAAGGGATGCGGCCTTACTGTATTTCTTATTGTTGAAATATTCGAATGCAGCCTTGTATTTTGCATCAGCATCATTGCTGTTGAGAAGGAGTTCATACTGCGACTTGCAGGATGACATGGCAGCTACGGCGAGAATCGCCAGAATAATGTTTCTGATTTTCATCTGTATGTTTTTATCTTTTATTGCATCTTAAGGAATTTCTCTGCATCCAGAGCGGCACGGCAGCCGGAAGCCGCAGCGGTTATTGCCTGTCTGTAAAGAGGATCCTGAACATCACCGGCAGCAAAGACGCCCTCTACATTTGTCTTTGAAGTGCGGCCGTCAGTGATTATGTAACCCTCCTTGTCGACATTGACCCACTGACTGAAGAGTTCCGAGTTAGGATGATGGCCGATTGCGAGGAAGAATCCGTCGAGAGCCACATCAAAGACCTCTCCATCCTTCCTTACAAGCCTCACTCCTGTCACACCGTAATCATCACCAAGGACCTCCTGAGTGTTGCAGTTCCAGAGGATCTCGATGTTCTCTGTAGCCATCACTTTCTCCTGCATAGCCTGGGAAGCCCTCAGCACATCCCTTCGAACGATCATATAGACCTTCCTGCACAATCCTGCAAGATAAGTCGCCTCTTCACATGCTGTGTCTCCGCCTCCCACTACAGCCACAGTCTTCTTCCTGTAGAAGAAACCGTCGCAGGTAGCGCATGCAGACACGCCCAAACCCTTGAACTTTGTCTCAGACGGAAGACCGAGATACTTCGCTGTAGCACCGGTGGCAATGATGAGGGTCTCAGCGAGAATCTCCTTGCCGCCATCCACTGTGATCCTGAAAGGTCTCTGCGAAAGATCTGCAGATGACACGGTGCCGTTTCTCAAGTCGGCGCCAAGACGCACAGCCTGAGCCTTCATCGTGTTCATCAGCTGGGTACCATCGATTCCGTTCTCGAAACCCGGGAAGTTTTCTATATCTGTAGTCGTGGTCAACTGTCCTCCGGGCTGAGTACCCTCATAGAGAACAGGGGACATATCAGCCCTTGCTCCATATATAGCGGCAGTGTATCCCGCAGGACCACCACCTATGATAAGACATTTTACTGTTTCCATATCCATAAATCGCGCAACTTACAAATATACGATAGTTTTTGTATTTACGAAGCAAAAAGCCCTGCAATCCGGCAAAAATCAGACCTTCATCAGATAAGGCTTCGCCTTTCTGTACAAAAAACCGAGCAGACAGTCAGGCAGGATCACGATGAAAGGCCAGAAAAGTTTGTTAAGGAAACCTGGCATGGTACCCCTGCGCCTCTTGAAAGTAGCTCTGAGAGCCCTGTCCACCGCCTTCTCCGGACGGATCATCACCATAAGTCCCCTGGCAAGCTTGCGAAGACTGTCCTTCAGAGGGATCAGCGGAGTGTCCACCGCTCCGAAATAAGCATTGGTAACGCTGACGCCTGTCTTCTGGCACTCGATCCTGAGCTCACGTGAATAATCCCTGACGAAACGCTTGGTGTTGCCGTACATGCCGATTCCCGGCCATGACATCCACGCCGCAAGCGACGAAATGTTGAGAATATAGCCACATCCTCTCTCCTTCATGCCGTTGACATATTTGCGGCACAGAAGAAGCGGAGTGTTCATGTGGACCATCATAATGAGCTTGAGCATCCTTTCTGAAGTCTCAGCAATACCCTGGCAGTACATAACGCCGGCATTGTTCACGAGCACCTCCACGACGCATCCCTCAGCCTCAGTCTTCTCCCAGATCTGATCCGCAGCATCAACCGCAGAGAGGTCCTGCACCACAGGAAGCACCTTGAAGGCCTTCTTGAGTTCATCGGACATACTTTCTGCGGAAGATATTTCGGATTTCACTATAGCAGCTGTTTCCTCAAGCCCCTTGGCATTGATGTCGACGATGACGAGATTATATCCTTTAGCTGCGAGTCTTTCAGCATAGACGCGTCCCATTCCGGACGCCGCCCCGGTCACAAGGGCATAAGTTTCAAAATTCCTGAACATATGTGCATGCAATTCAAACGGGCGCAAAATTACCAATTTTAAGCGAAAGAAGGGAAAAAACGCCGGAATATTTTTGCAATTTTGAATTTTTAAAAACTATTTCCTATCTTTGCAGAATCATACTTTAGAATTATGCAAAATCACAGATGCCCCACAATAGAGGAATTCAAGGACATCCTCAAGAAACATTCACTCAAGGCCACGCCTCAGAGACTTGCCGTTCATGAAGCGATGATCGCACTCGGTCACGCCTGTGCCGATATGGTAACAGAGGAAATACAGAAGCAAGGAAAAGCGAAGGTGACGGTGGCATCTGTCTACAACATCCTCTCGCAGCTCGCCCTCATCGGCGTCTACCACCACAGGATGAGCAGCAACAACAAGATGTACTTCGACGTGAACACATTCTATCACTGCCATCTCTACGACCAGGAGAATCACACCTACAAGGACGTATTGGACGACGACCTTATAGCAATGATCCATTCGCATCTGGGACGCAAGAGATTCAAAGGCTATAAGGTCGAAGGTATAGATATCCAGATCATCGGACGCCCGACAAAAAGGAAATATTCAATCTAAAGAGTATTTTTACGGGCACACTTCACGATGCAGAACACAAAGGCCGCAAGCGCCACTGTTGCTCCTGCTGCATATCCCACAACCGGCTGCAGATGGAATCCCAGCGGTGAGATTATGATGAAGCTCACGCAGATGAATGTGAGGAATGTCGCAGGAATCGAGCACATCCAGTGCGGTCTGCTCTTGGATGCAAGATAAGCTGCGCCTGTCCACATCACCAGCGCCGCAAGAGTCTGGTTTGCGATTCCGAGATAGCTCCATGCAGTAGAGAAATCCACCTTGCAGAAGAAGAATGCAACAACAAAGACCGGCAGGCAGACTGCAAGTCTCTTGACGATCGGCTTCTGATCGAACTTGAAAAGATCCGCAATAGAAAGTCTGAGGCTTCTGAAAGCGGTGTCACCCGATGTGATCGGACAGATCACGACACCAAGTATGGCAATCACGGCACCCGCCTTTCCAAGCCAGCTCCTGCAGATGAGATCCACAAGGTCCGCCGCCTGAGCATTCTTTATAAGCTGGCCGTTAACCTCTATTCCGGTGTCGGTCATGGCAGCATTAAGTCCCTCAGGGCCACCGAAATAAGCCATAGCCGCAGTCGCCCATATCATTGCGACGATTCCCTCTGCGATCATTGCACCGTAGAACACCGGACGGGCATGCTTCTCATTCTTGAGGCAACGTGCCATCATCGGAGACTGAGTGGCATGGAAACCGGAAATCGCACCGCATGAAATCACGATGAACATCATCGGGAAGATAAGGTTGCCCTCAGGATTGAAATGCCAGTTCTTCAGCATGGAAGGAGTCAGCTCCACCATCTCGAGAGAGCCGTTCAGAGCACCGACCACCATCGCGCCACCGATACCGAAAGCCATGAAAAGGAGGATCGCACCCATGAACGGATAGATGGAACCGATGATCTTGTCCACCGGAAGAAGAGTCGCAAGAATATAATAACCGAAGATTATATAAAGCCACACTTCCTTGTCCCAGCCGGTAAGATTTGCCATAAGTCCGGAAGGACCGATGACGAACGAAACTCCCACCGCCATAAGCAGGAAGGCAACCACAAAGTTCACGACACCCTTCATTCCCTTGCCCAGGTATTTTGAAGTAACGTCAGGCATATTGACTCCACCGTTATGGATGGACATCATTCCAGCAAAGAAATCATGCACGGCACCCATGAATATGCAGCCGAATACGATCCAGAGATATGCAGCAGGACCGTAGGCTGCACCTGTAACGGCTCCGAAGATCGGACCGAGACCTGCGATATTGAGGAACTGGATCACAAAGACTTTCCATGTAGGGATAGGCGTAAAGTCCACACCATCAGCCTTTTCATAAGCAGGAGTCTTTCTCGAAGGATCCACATCGAGATAGCGCTCAACAATCTTTCCGTAAACGAAATAGCCTGCAATAAGAAGCAGGACAGCAACTAGGAAGGTTATCATTTCAGTCGTTATTTTCGTCAAATTTAATCAGTTTGTCCGGCAAATGCAACGATTGGAAACAATTAAGCATCTATATTGCCGCACAGTTAATTAAAAAAATATGAAATTATTCAAAAGGATCATTTTTTACACAGTAGCAGGATTGTTGTTGTTCAATATCGTTTCCTGCAAGAAGGACGAAACGCTCAGATACGGAAACGTAACGATGGGAAACCGCGTCGACGGTAAATTCATCAGCGATCAGGGCAACACATTCAATCTTGTGGAAATCAACGCTAAGATCAATTTCGACAAATTCAGAAGAGGCATAATGCAGTGTGACGTGCTCAGAGAGGTCGGAGAGAAGGAATATGACGTAAGAGTAACCTATCTTGACACCGTTCTCACAAAGTCACCTGTCCTTGCAAGCATCGCGGCTGCTGAGGCAGACAAGACAGTGGAAGACCCGATCCACATCGAGCAGCTCTGGGTGGCTGGAGGATATATCAACATGTACATCATGTTTGAGATCCAGGTAGACCCTCTCCTCAAGGACAGCAAGCACATGGTAAACCTCATCCTTGACGACAGCAGGAAAGAGGAAGGCAAATACTCATTCACTCTCCGCCACAATGCTTTCGGAGAGACATTCAAACCGAAGGATGACGAGCAGGTAAAACCTCAGCCGATTCCGACAAGGGCAGAGAACTCCATCAACTGGGGCTTCGCAGGAAGCTACGTCAGCTTCCCTATTGCAGACCTGATCAAAGAGAAGACCGCCGAGATCACCCTCAACTGGACATCACATGTGATCACAGATTTCGCATGGAGCGCAACAACAGAGCAGAAGAACACCAAGCTCAACTACAGCAAGGACATGTTCGAGCATGCTCCCCTCAACATCAAGACAAGAACATCGGTTCCAGTCAGATAGCATCTGCATCAAAAACTCTTAGAGACACCTACAGTCCCCAATCGGAAGCACTGTAGGTGTTTTTTGGTGCCTGAGGCACATTAGGGAAGTAAGAGAAGCCCGTGATCTTCTCAAGATCGCTCACAGACATCAGATCCTTTTCGCTGACCTGAACACCCTTCGGAGTCTTGTGGCTTCGCACGAAGGCGGCGCACTTGATTTCTGAAGAGCTGCACTGGGACAGAGGCTTTCCGCTGTTGCCCTTCTTGGTCCTCATAAGGATATAATAGAACATAGTCGGACGGTGCACATCACTTCGGCCGCCATAGGAAATGGTTGCAGGAGAGTCGGTGTAGCCGCGTCGGTCTGTATACTTATCGAAATATGCACCGATCACCACATAGAGAGTGTCCGAGCACACCTGATCGTCAACCCAGTCCTCAAGTGTGTTCCATCCGCCGCCTCCGGTGTTGAAGGTGTCGGTGTACTGAGGAGCGATGTTCGAGTAGTAGAACACCTGCTTGTTGGTAGCGGTCGAAGACAGACGCTCCGCCGATCCGAGCATATGACCCTTGTTGCAGCCGCCACCTGTGCTCTTGCTGTTATACTGGATGTCGGAAGGAATGCTTGGATCCTTTGCATATGCATCAGTACGGCTTGCACCGCTCTGGTACATGGTATGCCTTGGAGCAGCCACCCACACAGGGCAATGGTGTTCGGCGCTGAAGCAGACAGTGTAGTTTCTTGCCTTCTTTCCGCCAGGACCTTTCTCGTTTCCGGCACAGAGATGGTGCGCATAATAGAGGCTCCTGTCCGAATTGTCTATAAGATAGCTTCCCGACTGACTGTAATTTATAACCGGAAGCTCATACCAGCCGTACATGCCGCTTGTTCCTGGGGTCGGAGTCGGCGTAGGATCCGGATCTGGTTCTGGCTCGGGGTCAGGTTCCGGATCAGGGGTCGGATCTGGGGTCGGATCTGGGTCTGGTGTAGGATCCGGCGTAGGGGTCGGAACTGATCCGTCGGAAGGTTTTGATCTGCGGTAAATGGTCAGTTCCTTCTGGGAACCAGTGTAGCAACGGAAGCAGCTCGCATCCGAGTTCCACTGAAGCCTTCTGGAACTATATCCCACATTGGTGAGCCATACGCTGCCTCCACTCTTATAAGTTATTTTCCACAGGTACTTGGTTGTGGAAGATATCGGAACGGCTGCAGATTTATGTACCTTATTATCACTTAATTCGAGTCCGATATATCCCAGACCGGTGATGTTGATGCTGTAATAGTCACCGACCTTCGCCACAGTTGCCTTATAGGCATCACCGACCTCGGCAGGAATGCCGTCGGAAGTAAGATCAGATATGAGATCTGCAGTAGATGCTCCCTTATCTGCACTTGCGAACGAATTGAACACCTTGACAGTGCTTGCTGTGGAATAAGTGATCAGATACTCTCCGCTCCAGTCATCATAAGACTCGGCAACCTCCACATAATAAGCCTCGCCATTGTCCCATTCAAGGCCTGAAACTGTTCCGAGTGTGTTTATCTTGCCCCTCTCAAGCTCAAGGGACTCCCCTATGGTCTTGACTGCCACACCATCCGGACCTTCAAACGTAAACGAAAGGCCCTCCGAATAAACTCCAGGAAGCATTGCGATGTAATAATCGCCGGCCTCCAAGGCAGTCTCCGACACAAGCTTGACATACGGCTGCGGCTCCTCCGGTGCTATCTCAGGCGCAGTCTCAGTACAGTCAACATAGAAAGAACCCGACAACGGTTCTCCGCCGGGAGCCTGCACTGTAAGAGAAGTAATATTGCCGGAATTCGCTCCGACCGTGAATTTAAGATAGCCGACAGCATGATGGAACACGAAGTTCCTGTCCTGATCAGCTGTGGATGACACTGAAATGTTTGCCGACGGATCGAAAGACCCTTTACGGGCATTCTGCACTGTCGGAAGAGAAGCAATTATCAGTTCATCCGCATAATCGCTGACGGCAGAATAAGGATAAACGGCATAATACGTCTGCGCCGTCGGAGCCTCACCTTTGAACTGAGCAACAGCAGACGGTTCCGAAAGAGTCGTCACAAACGGTTCCTCTGCACCGCTGACATAAATCCCGTCACCATCCTCCCAAAGAACCTTGACAGATTCCGAAAGGACGGTCCTGGCATTATCCGAAGCATACGACGCACCGAATGTCATCTCGGACATTGCAGAAGGCTGCAGCCCCGATTCCGTGCAGGCCGCAACAGCAGTCAGGAGCAGAACTCCCAAGACCTGCAAGAAAGTCAATCTAAGTCTTTCCATAGCTTATCCTCCCAAGATGTTCCAGGTTCAAGATCATCGGAAGCGCTGCCGCCGCTTTGGCACAGCACCCCCTCGTTCTCCACAATGTGGACTATAGTCTGCGGGAATTCATACATTCCCTGCGCATCACACCTCATATACTACAAATCCTTAATATCAAAAACTCTTGAATACCGCCCAATCATCATTGGCCTCCGCCGAAGGCTCCAGACTGTCCGGCACATTGACAAAGAGATCAAACCCTGTCCACTCCTCCAGCTCATCCACCGGCACAGCAAACGAATCATACACATACCCTTTAAGGTCTTCGTGAGGAAGCCAGAATCCGATCGTCATTGCACTGACGGGCTGTCCCTGCTCGCGCTTGACCTTCAGAACCGCCTTCCAGTAATAATTCGGAACAGGCAGACTCTTGCCATCATTCTTATTGAGGACAGTATCGACTGCCTCTTCTGCACCGACCTTCCTGAAAGCAGCACCTGTCACCACATATAATGTATCATCCTGAGGCACGCAATCACGGACCGCCTCTTCAAGCTTTGCCCATATCCCACCGTTGAATCCATTCTGGATCTGAGGAGTCATGTTGGTTGAATAATAGGTCTGGGCCTGCATCTGGGGCACGGCATTGCGATCTGCATTCGGCAGCTGGTGGCCACGCGCATAGAAATTCGAAGGATAATTCCTGGTCGGAACACTTGCACCATAACCCTTGGACACACTCGTCTGCTCTTCCTTGGGAACCTTCGGGTCATAGCCCCAGACCTCTTCCCTTCCGGTTGTCAGATGGGCGGCACAAAGTGGATAAGCGACCCAATATGACGCAAACACGTCATCATCATACACATACGAATAGTTGCGCTGGGAACGTCCCTGCATCTGAGCCCAATGGGTCTGGATATAGAGGTCATCCCCTGTCACTCCCCCATCGCCCGGCAACTCCAGCCAAGGCTGCGAAATTGCAGGCCGGACGGCAACAGTTTCCGCCCCGGCACCAGCCTCAGCCACGGCATCAGCCTTCCCGGTCTCAGCCTCCGGCCCCTTTGCAACACGCTTTGCCGAACCACACCCGGCAAGCACATACAATAGCAGCAGCACTGCACAAACCGCCAGTACCGCTGCTACCGCTATCCATATGTTTCTTCTGTTCACCCGTTAAAAACTCTGAAATGTCGGCCAACTGCTATTGGCCTCTGCCGTTCCCTCATAAGAATCCGGCACATTCACAAAGAAATCAAACCCAGTCCACTGCTCGATCTGATCGACGGAAACAACGAACTCCTCATCACTGAACTTCTTTCCTGTATCCTTATAGCTCTTATGCTCGAACCAGAAGCCCACAGACGAAGCACTTTTAACCTTACCGTCAGAATCCCTCTTCACCTTCAGAAGCGCCTTCCAATAATAATTCGGGACAGGACACTTCTTATTTGTATTAGACGTAATTTCGCCTTGAGGAAGAATCCAAGTCACACTCCTGCTCTCACCGACTTTCTCAAAAGCAGCACCTGTCACGACATACACTGTATCTGCCTTTGCAGTCTCTTTTCTGATTGCATCTTCCAAAGTCTGCCATATGCCGCCATTGAAACCATTCTGAATCTGGGGTGTGGAATTGGTGTTGTAATACACCTGCGAATTCATTGTGGCGCTTGATTTCCTATCTGCATTAGGTATCTGATGACCTCGGGCATAAAACTCCAATTCATTATTATACCCCGTAGGATCAGTCATACCATAATTCACATTATAGGAATCCGACTTCACATTGATTTCAAACTCATCTGGGATATTCGGATCCCACTTCCAACTAGCAGAATTGCTTCCCTGAGTCACACTTAAATACAACGGATACGCAACCCACAGCGAAGTAAACACATCCTTATCATAATTATATGAAAAGTTTCTGTTCTGCCCGTCAAAGGTCGTCATAACATACTCCTGATTTCCGGGAGCTCCCGGCAACTCCAGCCATCCCTTTCCAGAGACAGCCGGAGCTACAGTAGCTACATCGTCATCAGCATTGTCGTCATCCGTAGGCTCATCACCCCCGGCGCCTCCGCCGGATGATGGTCAGTTGAGTTTATACAATTGACCAGCTAACTGATTAGACGAAAGTTTATACCATCTGAACTTATTCTGACTACTGCCATTACCATGAAAATAATATTCGTTATTCTCTACCGAACGCAATCCCTCTGTAATATCATAAGTCATATAAGTCGGGGTTGCTTTAGAGCTAGGTTTTGATGTACTTGTCTGCAAATACTGACCATTCGGTAACTTAACTGCGTATTGACCAGATGTTGAACCTTCTTCCAAAATTATTGCGTAAGCATTAACTGCGTCAGAAGCCACAATTTTGCCATCCTCTATGGTAACTGCTGCTGATTTACCCCATGAATTATCTGACACATCACCTGTAAATACATATCCTTTATCTAAAACATACAAATAGGTACCCGAACCAGGAGTAGCTGTTGTAACCTTAACATAGTGGGTTCCTCC
>JAEIGA010003445.1_pt1 | contig 24790 bp, 28 predicted proteins | sample 9270691 | NCBI WGS metagenome assembly JAEIGA01 (sample SAMN17057246, study PRJNA624740) | gut metagenome | biome: biome; isolation source: fecal sample | host: Bos grunniens | place: China: Xizang | collected 2019
ACGCCTGACAGAGATGGGTATCAAGTCTCCCGCGGGTGGAACGTGGAACAAGGACACCGTTCGGTTCATTATAAGAAATAAGCATTACATCGGGTTGGTGGTATTTAACCGTGTCAAGGAGACCACTGTCGTTGAGAATGGTGAGCGCATAACTAAGCGACTGGCTCAGCCGGACGAGGATGTTCTAACAGCGAAGGGTCTACACCCTGCCATCATTGACATGGAAACGTGGGAGGCCTCCCAGAAGCTCATAGCAAGACATCCAAGGGTCAAACATATACACCCGCTGAAAAATCCGCTCAGCACTATTCTTGTTTGCGCTAAATGCGGGAAGGCTATGATACAGCACACGTACCCGCACGCGGTTACCCGATACGAATGTAAAACAAAACCGCGCTGCTATAAGTCCGTAGCCGTTCCGGTGTTGTACGATGCAGTGCTTGCCGCTCTCGAGGAGGCCGACCTTCCAGCATTAAAGTTGAAAGTCAAGAATGACGATGGAAACGCCATCAAGATACAACAGAAGCAACTTGAAAAATTGGAGAAGCAGTTAGTCGAGTTTGAGGCTCAGGAGGATAAGCAGTACGAGCTCCTGGAAACGGGGCAGTATACGCAGGACCTTTTTGAACGCCGCCACGCGGTTCTCCGTGCTAAGATGGAGGAGTGCAAAAGTCAAATATACCAAACGAAGCAAACGATGCCGAAGGCGGTTGACTATGCGGAGCGTGTTGAGGCTCTGGAAGCTGCAATTGCAATCTTGAAAGACCGCGAGGCGACTCCTGAGGAGCAGAATAAACTTCTAAAGGCCATCCTGGATCGGGTTGAATTCTACGGCGTACCGAGTGTTGGATTGGACAGAAAAGGCGTGCCGCAGCAGGGTAGCAAGTTCTCTATTAAAGTATTCCTAAGAGGGGTATAATTTTTTTATGCCCGATATGTATATCATGTGTATGCGTGTTCGTACGCTTACCAATGATGTACATATCAATTATAAACAAAAAGAAGCCCTGAACAGCGCGGTTCGGGGCTTTTCTTTTTGTATGTATTCTACAAATGGCGTACTGCTCTATGTGGTCGGTTTCCCTTTGATGTAATAGTTGTGTGTGTCGATAAGCTCATCTTTGAGGGAGTCCACTTTGTCTCTAAGCGTATCTACTTTATTTTTAAGAGCGCCATTCTCTATGAGAAGAGCATCGCGCTCGGTTTTAAGAGCTTCAATCTCCGCGTTCAAAAGCACAAGGCCTTTATCCCCTGTATAAAAGATTTCCCATACTTCAACACCGAGAGCGCTGCACAAATCGGCTATCGTGTTAATTCGTGGGGAGTCTGTTTTTATGTCTTTGGAGTTCAAAATGCGAGTGATCGTATCTATCGAGATACCGGATCGCTCCGACATCATTTTTGTTGTAATGCCTTTTTCTTTTTTGATTTCGTTGAGTCTGTCACGCCACATGAGTATAAATGCCCTTTCTGTCTTCAAATTTGCGGATTTGAACCGCATTTGAGCGGGTCAAACAATTAAATTTTCAGTTCAAATTGACAAATTTAATTATTGATTTTCGTTTTGCCGCGTTGTATAATATTGTCAATCCCGAGCGAAAACTGATTTATTATACCATACATTTTATTTTTTGTCAAGAAAGGAATTTGAAAAATGGAAGACGACGACCTCATATTTGTAAAGCAAGCCTTGGCGGAGGCTGTTGCGAAATGCACCGACCTTATTCTTCTAGACCTTTTATTATCGCTCGTTATCACCGAATGTAAACAATGAGGCAGGTCACCCTGCCTCTTTTTTGTTTATTGTTTTTTCTCGTGCTGGGTTCCGAAGTAAAAGGCCACCACCGTGGAAACAATGACCATGACGTTGTCCGCGCCGATATCGCTGCGAAGGGCGAGCGTAGCAAAAACGGACAGAACCACCAGGGTGATGATCGTCTTAACTTTAATCATTTCAGCGAGGTTGTTCAAAATGTTTTTCATAATAGATTCCTCCTCTATTCTTTGGCCGCCATCATCAAAACGGCTATAAAATAACCGAACATTGCCGTTATAGGCAAAATCCATAGTAAATGTAATGCGTTAATCATATACTCTCCTTATTCAATCGGCTCATTAACAGTTATAATGACACCTGCACCCGAACCAGGGAATGAGAAACGGATATATTTTGTGTTGTTTGAATTCCAAGAATGGCGTGTATAAAAGTTCGAGTTTGGTGTAAATCGATAGTATTTGTCACCGAGTTTTGTAATTGTCATATTATTAAGCGTGCTCTCGGTAGCAAATGTTACAAATCCGTTCCACTCTGTCATATTATAATTTTTGAATAGCGCAGTTCTCATATTCGCAGGCAGCGACGAAGTATCAAAGTCAATTCCCTTTACATAGATAGGAACACAACTCTGTGCCTGTGCGATTGTATAAGGAATAAATCCTGTTGTGAAATAACCTGTTCCTGCTGTCATATAGTTATAACGGTCAAGTTTATACAAGTTACCACCGAGGTAGTAATTGTCTATATAACCCTTATCAAAAAATACCGCATTGTAACAGTCAACCGCAGTAGGCAACAAGTTAGTATAGGTAACACCTTGTATGATTGAACCAACCGTTTGAAGCCCATCCTTGCCTTGAAACAGTACTGTGTATGTACCATCTGCCAAGTCACCCGAAAGAATAATTTTCTTGCTTGCATCAGCGTTCCCGCAAACATCCGCAACCTTTTTGCTGAGAGAAACATTGCCATCTGTAACAGTAGCAGTATTACCGTTAATAGATAAATATATTGTTCTTGCTTCTTGGGAAGCGCCATTCCCAACATAACCTGCTTTTTGTTCTGTTTCCGCATTGATAACAATAGTGTTACCTTCATCACCCAAAGCTGAACTCACAACAAGGGATGCGCCCGCAACATACTCAATATCTCCACTTACCTTTTCTCCGTTTGCTCCGTATGCGATTGCACCTTTGAGCATTGTATTGGGTGTTACCGTGCTGTCGGAAATATCAATAAGTGTTTTATTGCCCGATACAACTTTATTTACTGCCACAAAGCTTCACCCCTTAACCAATCGTTACAGTAATTCCACCCGCTGAGTTGGGTGTTTCTGTATAGGGGATTGCTTTCACCACTACCTCGGTCAAGCAGGTGTAGCCGCTATCGGGGAGCACGGTTTGCTCTTCAAAGCTCGGTGTTACTTCTTTGGATTGCTTCTTCTCTGCCTCCGTGCCTGTCATCGAACCTGTAACGCCGAGCACTGTGACACCTTCACGGATGTTGGCAGGAATGAGCTTTGCCTGTTCGGTGGAGTCAATCTGCACCGTACCGCTGCCGTCGTGGTAGCCCTGCGGGACAGTGTACTTGCCCGTTTTGGTATCGATCTTACCTGCGACAGCACCATTGTTTTTCATTTTACCTGTTACTTTGATGCCCTTGTTATACGCAGTTTTACCGCTCAGGATTTCGTCCTCGGTGGCAGTAGCATCTTGGGTGTTGGCATCAAATTCGCATTCGCCTGTGATAAGCTCACCATCAGCACCATGTGCAGTATAACCCTTCAGGAGCTTGTCTTTTTTAACGGTATCTGCGGTCAGGTCCATTAAGACACGACCGTCTTTTAATACAATTTTTGACTTTCCCATAGTATTTTCTCCTTTATCCTATTGTGACGGTTATACCGCCAGAATTGTTTGATACCTCAGCATAAGGTATCTCCTCGATTATTACGTCCTCTGTCAACAGCCTGTTAGCTGTGGGGAGCGTTTGAGCTTCAAACCTCGGTGTAACTTCGTAGTCACCCTCATACGGAGGGGCGGGGTCAACGTGGATTATTACGTCCTGGTTGACCTCTACCTCCTGTAAAGGTGTAACCTCAATGTTAACAACTTGGTTCGGTGAGTTGATAACATTAATGGTCGTCAATGCAATCACCTACACCTCTGCGAAGGATTACCTTGCCGTTATCCGTCATTTTCTGCCGTGTGCCGTTAGTGAGCACGCTGTTAAAGTCATACACCGCGCCATCGCGGAGCTGGATGCTTTCTTCAGGCTTGATGATGACCTCGTGGACTTTTGACTCATTGAACTCTCTTTCGATTATGGCTCTTTCCTTAAACGATGCAACGTTTTTGACAGTGAATATTACCTTTTCAATTCCTGCCCAGTCTATGTCTGCAAGATTGATAGAAAGCGACGTACAAACGCCAACGTCTATTCGGATTTCTTTCATCGTTCAATCCCTCCTCTTTAAGCACCTGTCAAGCCATCGGCTGTGTGGAATGTTTGTGTCGCGGTATCAAACAAGCCATACGCTCCGCTACTGTTCTTGACGGGAATATAGTTGTGAGCAAGAGTTCCGTTCACGCTCCACAATCTCAGATAGTACAGTTTGCCTGTAAATCTATAATTCGTATTGTCAACATTACCGCCATAAGTAAACAAGTAATAGAGATTTGACGCCGATTTAGTCGTACCTGCTTGAACGGAACATTTAGCAACCCCGTTGAAGTACATATTATATTTGATACCGTCATATTCGCCGCGAATTGTATATGCTTGTGTTTTATCCATTGAAACACCACACTCGCTGCCTTGTTGCTCATTACCCCAAATTTTGTTACCAATCCACGGGTTTGTGGCGTCTATTGTTTTCATAAACGGGTAATATGTATTCGTTGACGACAAAATGTGTCCTGCTTGAGAATGCCAATTCTCATTCAGTGCCTTATATTCGATGTTAAACAGTTCGTTTTCGGGAATGTTTGTTTTGATATACTGATTGCCGTTTGTTTGAATATATGCAACCTCTGTGTAATCAGCAGGAATTACATATTCGGGTACATCGGGTTCAACAGGTACATCGGGTACATCAGGCGTATCAGGTTCATCGGGCGTATCAGGCACATCAGGTACATCAGGCTCGTCAGGTACAATTACATCACTCGGCTTGCCGAATACTGTTGAGCCGTTGAACACGATAAACGTCGGTACTACTCTACCTGTTGTGTTTTCGTATATCGTGTTAATATGCTTCAAACCCACCATTGTTTCTGTGCTTCCACCACCGTCAAGGTTGTATGCGAATTTCAAGCCGTGCTTTTGGCAAATGTTTTGTGCTTCTTCGATTGTCCAACCATCGGAGTTATCAAAACCTCTGCCTTCGCAAGTAATGATTGCATAGTCACCGTTGCCAAACTGTCCGATAATCTGTCTTTGGGCATTATCCGTGTAATGCGATACACTATTCCACTCGGAAGATGGAACTTTTTGATAGTTTACTATGATTGGCATAAAGCCTGTAACGGCAGACACAATACCATTTGCCTTCAAAGTTTGCGCATCTGCATTGCTCTCCGCATAGCCGAGGTTTCCGTTAGTGTCGATTGTTAGATGTTTACAACCCGAATGCTCACCTTTTGCTGAACAAGGCAATACGTTACCGCCTTCAATTAAGATGCCGTATGGTGTGCAGTTCGACATATTAAACACACCCGCATTTATCGCCAATAGCCACCCCTCTGCGTGGGATAGGTCATAGGTGGTTTTCTTTCCTGAGTCTGCGCCATTAGGGGCATACACAAACGGATATTGCTGTGTACCATCAATCTTGTTTTTGTAAATACGAATGATTGTATAGTTAGCGTTTGTTGCGCTGTCGAACGCGTAGTCAATGTCGGTGTTATCGATAAAGGTCTTTAATTTATCGGTTGACCGAGTATCGGTGTTTCCATTTGTAGCGGCGGGAGTTGCTGCCAAACAACGAATGGACCGTTGGCACGGGATCTGTGCGCTTGTGGTTGTTTTAAGGTTTCCAGCGTAAACGCCCACCTCTACGCTGTCGGTGTTTGTGATAATTGGGACGTTGCAAGTGTCGCCTGTGAACTTGACTTCTTCAAATTTTCCGTTCCAAATAAAACGCGCGGTCTTGTTCGTGGCAGCGTTCCACTCGCTATCAAAAGAGAATTTGATTTGGTAGTCACTGTTGCCGCAGACGATAAATCCGTCTCGCTTTCGGTAGGTTGCGACTTTGTTATTTACTGATATGCGTAAAATCATTTATTCACTCCTCCTTTTATCCAGCTGCATAGACACGCAGATGCTTGTAATAAATAGAAGCAGGGTATTCATTATAAGATTGATCGTACCAAGCACCATTTACCAAGGCTTGCACTTTGGCATTGTAATTTCCCGCTCTTTTATGCGTAAATACCAAACGCATCGGGTATATACCAGGTTCTGTGCCGCCTGTAACTTCATCATAGAAGGTGGCGGAGTATGTTATACCACGATCCGCACTACCCACCTCACAAATAAGACGAATGTCGGAGCCGTCCTCTTGTCTCACAATCTTAAAGGCCAGTAGACCCCACAAGATGCTTGACTCGGTCATGTCGGGCCCTTTTTCGTACAGTCCGTATTCATCATCGTAGATGCGCACTAGATGACGTAGAACGATCCCATCGAGATCCAGCTCCACCTTGGTTGCTGTATCTGCCTTGGTTGCTGTATCTGCCTTGGTTGCTGTATCTGCCTTGGTTGCTGTATCTGCATGCCCCGCATACGGTGCCTTCCACCCCTCACGCTCGAGGTTTGCTACGATGCGGTCCTCTACATCGCCAGCTACGTCGCCCACGAGCTGCTCGTACTCTGCGACCAGAGCGTTCATAGCGGCGACGGCCTCGGTGTATTTGTCGCTGATGGCCTCGGAGGCTGTTCCCCCAGGTTGAGGCTGCGCTCTGGCGATGATGGGCATCTTGATGGTCAAGATAGTCTCGCCCGACGTCTCACCGACGGCGTACACCCACGCCACGATCGGAGTGGTTTGCTCCAGACAAAGGTCGGGGATAGCCGCGGTGGCTTTGCCATCAATGAAAACGCAGTTACGGACGACGGCGGTTGCCATACCCTGACACGCGAAGTGCACCTCCACGATAGCGGGTAGGTTATCAGCGTGGATTTCAATTTCTCGCCCGTAGTCCCATTGGTGTAGACCATTAACTGTTATTTCCGTTCGTCCGCTCGGGACGATTACTTTTAAAGGCATTTTATTTGTCCTCCGTTTCTTGGATTTCTGTTGGCAAGTTTAAGAACCGAGCGCGTCTGCCATCCATTACGCCGTTCTTGCCGAGCGCGTGATAGATTTTATACTCAGCCTCGAGGTCGTCACGGGCGTCGTCTGGGGCATATCCCTCCGATATCCAGTGCTCATATCGAACCTTGAGGTCATTTTTGAGGATTGCCTGAATGCCTTTTTTGATGAGTTGCAGGTCTGCATCGTCCTTATCGTCCTTGTCTTTGCGCTTTTGGGAAAGTTTGATTACGCCATTGAAGACAGCGGTAATTGTGAGACCTATAAGCATTGTTATTGCGTAACTTAAATACTCCATTTCGTTCTCCTTTCCCGGTTACACGCCGATAACGTATCGGAGCGCGAAGCCACCGTTATTGTAAGTTATGCCATTGGTCGTTCCGCTGGCGTTGTTTGTTTCATCGCCTGTCACACCCGTTTCTGTGACGCGTAGGTATTTTCCCGCGATGTATTCGAATTTGCTTGTCGCCATTGTGACTGCTACGCCTGCTGCGGTTTGCCCTGCGGCCGTTGCTGCTGAGACGAGAAGTTTCGGTATAAAATGACAACTGAATTGATAGTTCTGTGCTGTCGATGATGTGTATCGGCTGAATACAAGCACGACGCCGTTCTGCTGTTGGCTCATCGGCTCGCTGAATGTAATCGTTTGGCCTGCTGTCAGCAGGGAGCCCCCCGTCCACAGGATTTTCCCCGCTCCCGCGTACACGATGTTCCAGCCACCCCAGCCACTCTTGTCCATGACGCGCTCATAAATCGCACCGTCAGTCTTGGTTGCCTTCTGGACTATTTGCCGTATCATTCCATCTCCGGTGCGCTTGACCTCAATACTCGCTGGGGCGTTGTCCGTGTATGGTTTGTCTTTGACAGTTGCGGAGATGGCCTCCGTCGGGATAACATAAAAGCCCGGCGTTGTCAACTCCTCGAAGTCCGCGTTGCTTGTAAGGCTTATTGCCGAGCCTGGGAGTTCGCCCGCTATCTCTACTCCCGCCTTCGTGCTTGTCTTAAAGAAGGCGACACCCTTGCCGTCTGCTTTGATGTCAAGTATTACGGCTCCCGAGGGGATGAAGGTGTTGTAGGTTACGGGTGATGCAGAATTAAAGGCATCTGTCAAGGTGACCCTGAAGTCGTACTGATAGTCAGTCGAGAAGGTTGGGCTCGTGGGTGTTATGCTACCGTCGAAGCTCAGCGCCGTTCTGGTGTCGAGCCGTGTCCATTGGCTGTCAATGCTACGCTTGTACTCAATAACGGCCGAGGCGGTGTTCTTTGCGTTCAGTGACGCGACACTATATGCCAACGTCACGCGGGCGCGTGTGCCGTCTGGGTCTGCCAAGCCTGAGGTGTTATACCTCGCCACGTGAAAGGCTGTTATTTTAGGCGGCGTGTAGCTCAGCACGGTGATGCTTGTAGTCTTTGTAGCGGTTCTGCCTCTGCTGTCCGTTACCGTGGTTACGATGCTAAGGCTACCACTCAAGGTCACCACATCCGTCGTGAAGCTCGCGCCTGTGTAGGTCTTACCCATAAAGGTCGAACTGTAGCTCTTGATGGTGCTGTTGTTCGCTCCTGTGGCTGTAATGCTCACCGCTATCTTCGACTTGCTTTGGATATACGCTCCGTATGCCGCGGAGAGCCCCGCTGTGCCCTCTGTGGGCGTTACGGCGCTTATGGTGGGGATTACGGTGGCTGGAACTTTCGCGGTCAACAGAACGGTTTTTGTGCCCACTGTGGCGGTCCCGTTTTTGGTGATGCACCGAATGGTCACCGTTCCGCTGGTCGTGTTCGGGATGCTGTTTGCGAGTTCCAGGGGGATTTTCCAATACACCATATCCTCCACGCCTGTTGCGATGCTTTGGTAGTCACCGCCCGCGAAGGAATACGCGAGGTCGTGCCTGAAGGCGTCGCTGGCTCCGGCGGTGTAGAGAACGATGGTTGCTCCCATATCTGCGCTCGTAGTGCTAAGCCCTGGCGTAGTCGCTCTCGCGATTGTGTTAAGCACGCCCGTTCCGCCGCCCGACTTTGTGCCAACCGACGCACCCGCGAATGTGATGCTGAACTGCTGGGAGAAGGAGTAGCTGAAGCTCTTTGAGCCGTCCGCGTTGTGCGAGATGACCGTTTGCCCTGATGCCAGGGTCTTGGTGGCGTTATTGCCAATGGCTACGCTGTTTGTGCCTGAGTAGGTCGTGCCGTTGACCGTTACACTCCACGTCTTGACGGAGGTGGATATAATTTCGCCCGCCGAGCCTGATACGAGTTGGAGGCTCCAGTTGATGACGGTATAGTTATTTACAGTACTTTGGCTGACTTGCACCCAGTTGAATTTTAGCGTGTCGTATGCTGTGACCGATACGCTGGTGCTTCCAGTTGATGCCATTGCTTATCCACCTACCTTTACAAGCGAGAGGTTTCCGTTGTCTCGCGGGATAAATGCGAATGCTCCGATCCGCATTGAGTTCAAAAACGAAGCGTCTTTTACTGTGAGTTGTTTGTTCGTGAAATACGCCACCTCTGCACCGTCATCTAAGAATACGATTCTATCGTTCTCGATGCGGAGGGTGATTTCGTTGCCCGCTTCACCGAGGATGATGTTGCCGTCCTCGAACCGGACATACTTTTTTATCTCCCTGAGTTGCTCTCGAGCGTCGGCGTCATTGGCGTCGACATGGGTTCTCAGCTCTGTGAATAGAAACTCGAAGGAGTCCGAGAGTTGCGTCATCGTTGTGGTGATGGCGTCCTTCACTTCACCCTGAGTGGTGTATTGCTCCGAGACCTCAAGTTTCAAGGCTTCGCTCGTCTGTTGAATGAGGGACGACAGCTCCATCTTGACCTCTTCGATGATGGCGTCGGTGTTGACGTTGTAGTCCGAGCGGATGGCACGGTTCAGTCGTCTGAGGGAGTCATCGTTCTTTCGTGCGCTGGCTACATCCGAGCCCGTCAAGGATGCGATGTTCTTACCGAGGACTATTCGGTCATTCTCCGGGTGCAGGAAGTCGATATCTTGCTCTGTCAGTTGATAGGTCCCATCGACTCCATGCGGCTTGCTTCGTACCTTGATGGTGTCGCCTAACATAAAGCTATCGATGCTTTTGTCAAGCAGGGAGAGGTCGATTGCGGTAAGTGTAAGGGTGGAGACGATGTTCTTGCTGTCGTTCAAGTACTGCTGTGCTTTGGTCAGCAGGGCGTCAGGTGTCACGATTTCATCCCAGTATACCGCCTTGGCGATTACGCCTCTCAGGGCTATGGCCTCGTCGTCTTTTATAAAGTCAAGCCCGCCGTTCTCCGATGCTATCGTTAGCCGCTCCCCTGTGTTCTCGTCTTTTGCGCCGTATGGAATGATAACGGTCGCGAGGTCGGTGTTTGCCGAGGTGCGGGAGAAGTCCACCAGGTTCTCTCCAAATTCGATAGTCTGTCGGTTGCTGTAGCTGAGGTCAGCGTACCAGTTTATGACTCTCTGTCCGTTGTAGTTGGTTGTGAATACTATTTGCCCCCCGCACATTTCTACCAATTTGTCAACCGTCGCCGAGAAGGTCTCAGCCTCCTCGTTTTCGACGACTACTGCATCGGTGCTTATGCCCTCTATCGTGCCTACCACAAATTGCTTGAAGGCTTCGACTTGGGCGTTATAAAGCCCGATTACGTTGGTGAAAATATTAGCGGGCGTATCGTTATATGTGTGCGGTCTGTGGATGCCGTCTCGCAGGAAGCATCGCTCACCCTCGCAGGTGATAGTCCTCGTCAGCGTGAAGTCATCCGTGGGGTAGAGCGCTCGTCCGCGGAAGCGGAGCACGCCGTCTCGGTAAATCGTCACTACGCTCCGGTAGCTTATAAAGTCGTTGTAGGCTGGGTGCTCGGGCGGTAGGATAATCGTTGCCGCGCCGCCCTTGTTCAGTCCCAGTTGCGCTTTTAGGCCTATCAGCGCGGTTGCTTTTACTCGCGAGTCGTACACGAGGTTGTCGTCAACATAAAGCTGTATCATTAAAGCACCGCCTCTCTGTAGGTGAGAATGACTTGACCATCACCGCTATATCGCAAAGGAGCCGCTCCGGTCTTTAGGTATATGTCCGCGAGAACGTATTCGCCCTCACTCAGTGCCCACGTGCGCTCTTCAGTGCCCGTGTCAAAGATAAGCGTTACGGAGCCACCGGTTACCGTGATGTGTGGCACTACCGAGCGTCGCCCCTTGTTTATCAAGGCGGCGGTCTGCTCAGTTGCGGTGGCTATAAGTCCCACCACGGTTTCGGAGTTGTTATATCTCCACGGCTCACACGTTGCGGTCACTTGGACGGCTGCGTGGGCGAGGTCGTTGTATAACTTTTCTACTCTCACGCGACCGCTGATATAATGCTCTGTGTCATCCGGGAGGATGATATTCATTCGCCAGCCGTCGAGTTGGTTTATCATTTGGTTGATGCGCTCCTCTCGCTCCAGGCGTGTACCTTCGGAGCTCTCAAGGGTTGCGACGAACTCTCGGCTACCGTAGTACGGTTCGCCATCCGTCAGCACGGTGGATAAGTCGAGCGGTCCGTTGTGTCCCGGTACCTCGACATAGCTCTCTCGGTGCTCGGCTCTCCCCAGTGTCCAGTTTGCCAGAGTCCACAAGCCCTCCGAGGCCGTGTCGTAGGTACCGATTATGATTTTTCTCTTTTGCATATTATAAAGCGCCCCTTTCCGCTAAAACTCGGCGCTGTCCGAGTTCGTTGTCATATCGGACGGCGGTTGAGCCGACGAGGGTCTTGCCGTCAAGCATGATAACCTGTCCGCTCTGGATCGCCTTGAGTATTTGGTCGAGTTTGGTGGACAGCCCGTCCATGGGGTTGGCGGTAACTCCACCCGTGAAGGTGTGCGCTACACGACGCTCCAGTGTCATTCCGTTTAGCCCCTCGGTGCTCTCTAGCATATCACCCGAGAGTTTGTCAAGTGCGTTCACAGGTGCGTCCGCGTTGGCGGTGATACCAACTGCGAGACCTTCGTCCAACAGTTCACCGATGCCCGCCATTACTCTCGACGGAGAGTGAATGTCAAACACTTTTTTGAAGCCGCTGATTATGCCGTCGCCAACTTTTCCGAGCGCGCCTTTGATGTCAAAGTCGAGCATACCGTCAACAAGTCCAGCCAGAAGCTGTCCTCCGGCTTTTATGAGCTTGGGGATAGCACTCAGGAGCGCGTCAGCAATGGATGTGACGATTCTGGGCATTTCCTTCCATATAGCCGCTTGGATTTCTGGAAGGGCATCCAAAATACCAAAGAACAACTGAACGGCGCCGTCGATGAGTTCTGGCAGACAGTCAAGCAGTCCGTCGATGACCGCGTCCACGATGGCCGGAACCGCGGGGAGCAGTTGGTTGATGAGTAACGGCACCGCCTGCACAATTGCAAGTAAGAATTGAACCGCGCCCTCCAACAATTGAGGAATAGCCCCGAGCAGTCCGTTCACAATCGTGAGCACTATTGCAGGGATGGCTTCGATGAGGGGTGGCAGGATGAGCGGGATGGCGTCTAACAGCGCCAGCAGCAATTGCACCGCTCCGTCGATAAGCTGCGGAATGCCCGTCACTAGAGCGTTCACGAGCAGGGGTATCATATCAACGATAGCCTGCGTTATTTGTGGGATGGCGGTGGTTACGCCATTCAGGATCGAAGTTATAAGGATTACGCCAGTCTCGATGAACTGGGGTAGCATACTGATGAGCGTGGTCGTCAAGGAAGCGAGCAGGGACATCGCTGTCTCTACCAGTGTCGGCAGCATCTCCACGACCATGTTCACTATCTGCGTGAGAAGTCCTGACAGAGCCTCTCCTACTGCTTCCGCAGAGCCTTCCTCTCCGTTGACAAGACCACGGAATGCGTCGGTTACACCGGTAATCCCGGGCATCAATTCGCCGAGAAGAGAAGCGCCGAGCATCTTTACGTCCGTTAGTATCGGCTCGACTGCGGCTCCTGCTTCCGCCATTACTGACATCCACTCTTCGTTTGCCGCTGTCGCGCGTATAACCTCTGCGTTGGTCTCTCGGTAGGTGTCCGCCGCATCACCGAGTATTTCGTCGGTGATTTTGAGCATATACGCCTGCTTCTCGGATTCGGTTGTGCACACCGCGAGTCCTTTATTGAACTCATCGACGTTGTATCCCGCGCCCTCGAGGAGCTGCACGTATGCGCCTGTGGCCTCCCCGAGCTTGATTGTCTCGTTAGCCGACTCGAAGAAGGTCTCAGGTTGGAGTGCGTCGCCAAATCGAGCGATTACGCCTGCACCGAGGTCGGCCCATTGTGCGACGTCCTGCTCGCTATCTGCGAGGAGTGCTATCTGCTGGGCGGCCTCGACGGCTTGGTCGGTTTCACCGATGACGCTGTAAAGGGTTTTATACGCCCCTTCGGCGACTTCGGCATTGTGCCCAACCGTCTCGAATGCAGTTGTAAGTTTGCCCATCTCGGTGCGGTATTCTCTGGTGGCCTCTGCACTTGCTACTAAGGCTCCAACTGCGGCAGCTCCGCCGGCTACTACCGCGCCGATGCCGACTTTTGCGTCGTTGGCGAGCTTTCCGCCCATACCTTCGAACGCGCCACCGGTCTCTTCGGCTTTATCTCCGAGGTCTTTCGTCTCTTCTGTGGCCTCCTTGGCCTGTTTCTCGTAGTGTTCGAGTTTGCTCTCGGTCGCTATGATTTCGCGCTGCAGGGCGCGTACTTGCTCCTCAGAAACCTCGCCGCGTTCAAATTGTTTTTGAACCTGTTTCTCGGCTTCTTTGAGGGTCTTGAGCTTTTCGCTGGTGTTTTCGATTATATCTGCGAGGACCTTCTGCTTCTGGGCGAGAAGGTCTGTGCTGTCGGGGTTGAATTTCAGTAGTCTGTTAATCTCCCCAAGTTCGGAGGAGAGGTCACCACTCTTTTTATTTACGGATTCCAAGGCTTGCCCCAGTTTTGTGGTATCGCCACCGATTTCGACTGTCAAACCTTTTATTTTATTGTTAGCCATCGGTATCCTCCTTCCTCAGCTTTTTACGGAGCCCCTCGCGGTCAGGCTTGGTCTGCTCCATTCGCCAGGCGTTGTCGAGGTATTCTTGCCCCTTTTCCGTCTGGCTCATTTTGTGGATGAAGGCGTCCCTCCTCCAAGTGAGGTAGGTCAAATAATCGAGGGCTTCCACTTGTAAAAAGTCAAGGCCTGTATAATCTGCTACGAGCTTCTTCCACCAAGTTGTATTTGTATATTGATGACCGCCCGCACTATCTGGTAATGGGTAGTACGGGATGGTCAGTTTTTTGCGTCGCTAAGTTCTTTAATGAAATCAAGATACGCGGCGAAAATTACCACGATATCTCCAAAAGTCAAGCGGTATTTATCGCGGAGTTCCTCTGCGCTTACCGTGATGTAGTCTGCGTTGCAGCTGATAAGTTCTGCGGTCAGTTCGTACAGTGCCTTGATTTTCGCACCGTCGCGCGAGCCTGCTACCTCTGCGAGTTCGCCTTTTGCAGCGATGAACCGCTCCACGAGCTTGGTTGTGGGGGTTGTCAATCTAAAGGTTGTACGCTTATCGTCTCGAAGTTTTACCTCGAGCACGGGTTGGTCGAGTGCGTTAAGGTCTAGCATTTTAGCCATGGTTATTCTCCTTTTTTAGAAGTTGAGGGAGGAGGCGAGTTGCTTCCTCCCTCGTCTTATTATTAGCCGCCAGTAGTTGTGGGGATTTCTTCGATAAGTTGCACAAGTGTGCCCTTATCATCCTGGGGAAGCGCTGTGAACTCGGGCTCGATTACAGTGCCCGCGTCCTTTGCGAAAGTAAGGGTAGCGCCAGCGGTGTTACGGCCTACGATCAAAATCCACAAGTCGCCGTCGGTTGCGTCCGCGTGATGGAAGCAGATAGCGTAGTTCGTGCCTTGCTTATTGCCGTCACCACCGATTTTAACCGTGCGTTTGCCGGATGCTTCGGTTACTTGGCAGCGGTCGATGAGGTTCTTGAGGGTATTGCCGTTCCAGGTCAACAGTCCGCATTTGAGAACTGCCGCCTCGGAGGTCGTGATTACCTTGCTAACAAGGCCGAGGTCGTCTCTCTCTTCGTAGGTCTCCTCGGTGTACTCAAGAGAAGCACCGCCTTTGATATAGCCGAGAAGATTGTCAGCTTTGCAGAGGGTATCAACCGTCGGCACAGAGTTCGTGAAGGGCGTGATATAAATCTTGCCCGAGCCGAGTGTGATATTTGTCTTATCTCTCTTAGCCATGAGTTATTCTCCTTTTTTCGATATAAGTAAATTCGTAGATGACTTGGTACCGTTGTTCCTCTTGTATCCAGTACCGAGCCTGGGAGGTCCACTCCAAACCGTGCGCGTCAAGGGCGGTCTCGATTGCGGCTTCGGTGGCGTCGTCGGGTTTAGATTCATAGACCTCAATTGTGATATTGTGCGTAATGAGGCAGTTGATACCGTCCGCCCCGGAGGCTTCTCGGTCGTCAAAGTACACCGCATACGTGTCGGGGAGGGGTTTTGCCAAGTACCTGGATTGGCGGTATTTTACGCCTGCCTCGGTTAGGATTTTATCCACCATTTTCTATCGCCTCCTGTACTTTTCTCTCGTACTCAGGTAGCACCTTGTCGCACGCGTTTTGAAGGAAGGGGTTAGCCCGTGTGCGCCCTCCATCACTCGTGGCGTGACCGTGCACGAGCAGGTGCGTGAGGCGGTAGTCTGGTGCCTTGACGTACCAGGTCGCGCGCACGTTTTGCCCTCTTAGGCCGTGAGCGCTTTGCCTCAGCCCAGAGTAGTCCGCTGCTATGTTTTTCCGGTATTGTCCTTTTCTTCGACCTCTCGGAGCGGTTGCTTTGGTCTCTTTCACCAAAAGCCCAGCGCTCTCTCTCGTGATAGTCCGCAGCTTCTCGTTTATGTCCTCGGCGTAGATGGTCAGCACCTGCTCCATCTGCTCACTTAATTGGTTAGCCATAATACTCACCTACCAGTTTGAGCTCGCGGTGCTGCTCCATATAGTCGTCGTAGTCCACTACCTTGAATGTACGCCCACGGTAAATGATGCGGTAGGGCTGGGTGTTGTATGCCAAGTCCTCAAGGGCTCTAACATATCTCAGCTTGAATGTCAAGCTGGCGTTATGTTGGTCAGTTCCCGCGTTGAAATTGGCGCCACCTCCGGTCTTATTGACCGTGGCGTGGAGTTTCAGTTTGTCCGTCCACTCCTCGGTTTCGGGGTCTTGAACTTGGATCGTGATGGGCTTATCGTACATCCGCCTCACCTCCTGCCTCTCTTAGTGTCCTAAGTTCCAGCAAGAGTTGGAGTTCGAGGTTGTCTCGAAGGTGGTTTTTTGCCGCGTCCTGCTTCGCGCTTCCTGGGTGGTTATCGTAGGCCTCCTCGGTGTAGATAAGGACGAGCAGGTCTACACGCGGGTCTCCTTCCAGGTAAGTCCCCACATCTCTACCGACTGCACCGTACAGCCGGTAGATTGCAGAGTCGAGTGCCCTTTGGAGGTTCGCCGCGGTCATCCCATCGTCTAAGTAATCGATGCCTATGTGCATCGCTGCGTCGTTAAGGGTTACCATCTAGGGAGCCTCCTCTCGAAAGTTAGGCTACGGTGATTTCGCCGCGAACGATTGCATTTGCATCCTTCACTACGAAGTCTGCACGCATGATGCCACGGAACAGGGTCATATCCTCTTCGAATGCATTGAAGCCGGTAACTGCTGCGGTAGTGGACTGTGCAACGGTCAGCTGTTGACGGTCGAACTCCTTCAGGAATTCCTTCAGGTCTGCAACGATGAAGGGAACCTTGCCACCTTCAGCGGTTGCGAGTACTTCGTTGGGGATTTGAACCACGGGGATGGAACGAGGGCCAACAGAGAGGCGAAGCTCCATAGGCTTTACGGGGTCGGGAGAAAGCAAAGGACGGCCGTTCTTGTCCTCGAGAGTGTCAAGGTATTGTACGCCATCGTCGTTGGTGTAGATGGTGATTGCACCCTTGAATGCAGAAAGGGTAACATTGACAGCCTTCTTGATGTCGTTGATGCCCTTGAACTCGGTAGCAGCCACAGCGTTGACTTTTGCGAGAATTTGTGCGTTCTCGGTTGCTACGGACTCACCTGCGAGCCATTCCATGACTACGTTTGCGATTGCAGCATCGCTGTCAGCCAGGAGTTCGTTGGTTACGGGAAGGTAGCCAGCGTACTTCTTGATGCTGTAGTTGATGCGAGTGAACTTGGGAGCAGCGGTTTGGCCGATTTTGCCACCCTCACCTACCTGTGCGAAGCCGGTCTGTTGTGCGCGGGTTTGGTAGGTTCTGGAGCCTGCGTTGGTGCTTACAGTCTCGTGGTCGATGTAACCGCGAAGGCTGAAGTGGTTTTCCTTGAATTTGTTGATTTTAGTGTTGATGTCCTCGGGTACGGTGTAGCCGCCGTCTGCGGGAGTGCCCTCGTTCATAGCAGCCTTGAAGCCACGGCGAGCCGCGTCTGCGAATGCCTTGATGCTGTCTGCCTTGGGCTCCTCGGTCTTAGGCTCCTCTGCGGGTACGCCTGCCTTGCTTGCCTTGAGGATGCGCTCCTCGGTGTCAAACTCCTTTTGGAGTGCGTCTACTTCGTCGAGGATTGCGTTTGCCTTGACGATGTCTTTGTTCTCGCCGTCCATGAAGCCCTTAGCTTCAGCGGTCTTGGCGGTGATCTGAGCTTGCAGCTCTCTCATTTTCTTGTTCATACTTATTCCTCCTGATAGTTTTTCATGGTGTTGGTGTTGTTTTTTGCGTGGGTTTCCATCAATCGCACCCTTGTTTGGGTATCTTTATCCTCGTGCTTCTCCGCCACGGTTGATGTATTCTCGGGCTCTGTCGCGGGGGCTTCTACTGTTTCACCAGCATAGCTCTTTCTTACTCCGGCGGCTTTTTGCGCCGGAACGGCTACGAGGCTGAATTCGTAGGCATCGGATACGCCTGCAAGCGTGAAGATGCACTGTTGTGCACCGCCTTCTTTTTCGTAGCTCTTACCAGGGAAGTGTCGGCAGTAGCTCTTTGCATTGTCTGTTTCACAAATCGAGCAGATAACGCTAGAAGCTCTGAAGCCTACGCTTCCTTCCTTCTTGATGCCACCCTTAATCTCTGCGATCAGGTCAGCATTGCTTGCCGTTTTTACCATGTAGCAGTACGCTACCAATTGAGCATACGGCTCGCCGGATTTGTTTGTTTTTTCGCTCATCACGAGTTCAGTCGCATAAATTCGCGCTACCTGGTCATTCGCAGACCAGCTGTGGTCCTTGATGACGGTCTTGCCGATGAAGAGCTTTTTCAAATCTTCCAGCGCTTTCAAAGTGAACCGCTCCGACTGTCTGTCGACTTCGTTGTCGCAGAGCACAGCCTTGAATGTAAACACATCGTCGGCTGTCAAGGGTGAGAGCGTGTGCTTATTGATTGCTCGAAGCTCCGCCTCGGTGATTTCCTGGTTCTCCAATTGCGCCGCTTTGGTAATCATTCCGGGGAACGATACGGGGATGGTGTCTTTGGTGTCGGTCATTCCTTGTTCTCCTCCTCTCTTGCCGTGATGTTTGTATATTGAGCACCCGTGTATTGTACGGGGATACTCGCTCCATTGCCGAGTAGCTGGTCTCCTCCTTCTTTGCTCGGGAGGTCGAGTCGCTCTCTCGCCTCATTCGGCGTCATTAAGAAGTTACTTACCGCCGCGCTCAGGGTTTCGATTTGGGTCTTTTGGTCGGCCCTCAGGATTACACCAACATTGAATTTGATGTGGTAACCGTCCGCGATTTCGGCATCGGTAAGGAGTTTATATGTCAGCTCCTCTTCGTACTGCTTGACGATGAAGAGCAGGGTGTCCACAAGGAAGGACAGCTGCTGTGCCTCTGCGCTCGCGTAGCTGCTCTTGGTGTAGTCGCCTACTTGGTAGGGTTTTACACCGAAGGCGGAGGCGATTTGGAGTGCGCTGTATTGGCGAAGCTCCAGGAACTGGCTATCTGCAAGTTTAAGGTTGAGCGGTGTCAACGAGAAGCCCACGGGCATCGGGATAATGTTCTCGATACCTTTGTCCTTCATCTCGCCCTTTGCGTACTTTGTAACCTCTTTTACCAAGGATTGCACGTTGGCGTCGTTAAGGCTTCCGGTGTAGTTCAGCACGCTCTTGGCGGTCATACCGCTCTCGATGGTTTTGTTGATGAACTCCTGGGCTTTGATGTTGCCGCGAAGCGTAGCACTTAACTGATCGCGGACGCTGATGCCCGTGATGCCGTCCTCTGTGTAGTGGCTTCTTAAATGGATTACCTCTTCGGAGCTGAGAATGACCGTTTTATCATTGCTGGTGTAGCGGTAGTAAACGTCCGCCACGTCCGACAGTTTGCGGGCGTTGTCGTAGTAAACTTGCACGCTTCCTGGGTCCAAGTGCCACAGTTGCGGGTGCTTCGGGTCACGTGTATCGATCCAAGCGTAGGCGTTACCTTGGTCGTCGCGGAACTGCTCGCACGTGCTCCAGAAGTTGCTTGACGTCATATATCTGTTCGGACGCTCGTTCAGCATTCGGTAGTAGGGGTGCTCTCGTGCTATACGGATTCCTTTGTCGGGGGTGTACTGCTGTATCTTGAGAGGGAGTTTACCGATGGCCTCGCTCAGTACTTTCAAGCAGGCGTAATAGGTAGCCTCGCTCGTAGCGTCGCCCGTCTTTTCGGGGTCGATGCCCAGGAACCTGAACAGCTCATTGAGCTCTCGCCATTCGCTCGCCGTGCTCTTACCTCTCAGCACACCCCAGGCGGCTTTTGCGCGTTCTTTGAATTTCATTTAGTCCTCCTGTTTTAGCCCCAGCCCATGTCGGCTAGGTATTCGTTCAGTGCTTCGTTGATGTTGAGCGGTGCGTTATCGCCGCTATTCAGCAGCACTACATAGTGGCTGTCGACGAAGGCGTCGACGGGGTCGATGCGTTTAAATCTCGCGCCTGGCTTTTTGTCAACCTTTATTTCCTCGAAGCTGTTTCTAACAATGGCAGCGTTAACCATCGACCATGTCAGCAGCTCGTTCGCTCGGTCATATTCAATCTGTCCGCTTTTTGTCAAGAGTTGAATTGCGACCGTGGCGTCGTTCAGGTTTCGAGCACTCTGGGTGACCGTTATAACGGGGCATCCGAACTCTTCCAGGTCTTGCATTACGCCGGGTGCGTTGTGCGGGTCTATGCCTATACTTTTGAAAGTCAAGCCATAGCGTTCTTGGAGCTCTTTCAGGTGCGCTACGATGAATTTGTAATCGTTCATGTAGTCCGTGCTGCCGCCGGTTACCGTTATCAGCCCTTGCTGCTCCCATAAATCATAGGGTGCGAGGTCTGTTTCGATGTGCTCCTCAAGTCGCCCGCGCGGCATGAAGCTGTGGCTGTACACGTAATAGTTAGAATTGTCAAGCGGGAGCTCTAACGCGAGAGTTGTCAAGTCTCCACCGCTCGAAAGGTCAAGGCCGACATAGCATTCCGTGTTCCCGGCTTCGACTATGTCCTTTAGCTTCCTGTCAGATCCGCACGCCGTCCAAGCCTCCGGGTTGATGTACTGGTCGTCGGTATTCTTCACCCACATATTGAGGCATTTTGTCAAGAAGTCCCGCAGTTCGGGGCCTCCCATGTCTCGAGCGGTCTGTGCGTCCTGGCGGAGAGTTGCCAGTTTCTCTTTGTCAAGACATAAAAACGGGTTAGCTTTTACCCAGTTTCTCTCGTCCCAGATGTCGTCGCCGTCGTCCAGGCAGTAGATGTCAATAAAGAAATCGTCCGCCGTGGCCTGTCCTTTGAGTACGTTCTGGGCGTATGTGTCCATGTCGTAGCAAAAGCTGTTTAGCTTATCGCCACGGGTAGTAATCATCGACACCAGTGTCTCCGGAAGAGAACGGGTGCCGTTGTAAATTGCTTTGTATGCTTTGTTATCGGGGTGCTGGTGCAGCTCGTCTATCGATGCGAAAATGGCACGGAAGCCGTCATCCAGTCCCGCCTCTCGGCTCAGCGCCTCGATGGTGCATTCTGTCTCCTCGGCTATGATGAGGGACTTGTAATCCTTCACCGAGAACAGCTCGTTGAGGTCTGGGTCGATGGTTATAAACTTTGACATCTCTTCCCACGCCAGTCGCGCCTGTCTCTTCTTCGTTGCGACGGTGAATAGTTTACCGTGGCGGTACCCGGAGAAGCCTGCTATATAGGTTCCGAGGATACCGTTCTCGAAGGTCTTACCGTTCTGTCGCGCCAGGCTTTTGTATCGACGTCTGAAGCGGCGCCTATCGTTGACGGTCTTTTTCCAGCCGAAGGTGCAGCCGATGTCAAATATTTGTGAAGGAATAAGTTTGACCTGCTTCGGCTCGGTGCCCTCAGCGATGGTCAGCGTCTCGGCATAATTGATGGCACGCATCGCGGCTTTGGCGTCCCAGTAATACGGGAACTCCTTTGTCCGTTGCTTCTTCAGGTCGTTCAGGTGTCGCTGGCAGGCGAGGCGGTGCAGTTGCCCGCAGAATACCTCACCGTTCACCACAGCCGTGGCGTACTTTGTGACCTTGTCGGTTACTGATGCCATTCCTATTCACTGAACCTCGAGAATTTATTTCCTTTTGGGGCTGGCGGTGCTTGAGGGACGACCAGGCGACACCTGCTGCTGATGGTCAGTCCCAGGTCGCTCGCGGCAGCTCGTACTTGCTTGAATGCTTTGTCTTGCATTGTCTGTATGGCTGCCATCTCAGCGACCTTGTTTTTTCGTATTGCGCTGTTTAAGAGGGATGTGTACGCTAGGTAGTTCTGCTTTGCTAGAAGGTATCGAGCGAGGCTGTCCGCGTCTAGCTCTGTCAGTATTTTAAGTGCCAGTAGCTTTTCCGCGATGTCGTTGAACTCCTCCACGAGCTTCGGTGCGTCCGCTATGTATTCCGGAGGATGCACGACTTTCGGGGTCGGCACACTCAGCTCTTCAGCCTTGCGTTTCTCTATCTCCGCTTTTGTCAAGTGTTTTGCTCCCTTGGCTTCTACCAGCGCGATTGGTTGGCGGGGTCTGCCTGCCATAGTATCACCTCTTTCATTCTGTCAAGAGCTGCGCCTTCTTGCCTGTCTGCTCTTCCCAGCGCTGGATAATTACGTCCACATAGCGCGGATCGTATTCCATCATCCTGCAGCGACGCTTCGTTTCTTCGGCCGCGATAAGGGTCGAGCCGCTACCGCCGAATAGGTCGAGTACGATTTCGCCTTTTCGGGTGCTGTTTTGGATAAGGTATGCCATCAGGCGCAGGGGTTTCATTGTGGGGTGAAGGTCGGACTTCGAGGGTTTCATCTCGTCGATTACGGTCGTTGCTTGGCTGTACACCCGCTCGAGCATTTTTACGAGCTCTTCCTTCTTCATTTTGCTGAAGTCGGGCACCTCGTCCTCGTACACCGTCGTCTCGCTTCGGCTGGAGGTGAAGTAGTGAGCCGCTCCGTCTTTCCATCCATAGAGGCAGGGTTCGTGCTTCCATTGGTAGTCCTGGCGGCCGAGAACGAGGGAGTTCTTATTCCAGATGAGGGTTTGGCGGAGCTGCAGGCCTGCGTCTCTCAGGGCTTTGCGGAAGTTGTAGCCTTCGCTGTCCGCGTGCCAAATGTAAAAGGAGCCGCCGGGTTTGAGGGCCGCCTCTGCGTTCTGGTAAAAGGCTAGAAGGAATTTATAAAAATCGGAGTCTGTCAAGTTATCATTCTCGATGACTCTGTGCTTGCCGGCAGCGGGGGAGTGTGCATCGCCTCCGTAGTTGACGTTGTACGGAGGGTCTGTGAGTAAGCAGTCCGCCTGCTCGTCGCCCATCAGCTTTTGAACATCGGCGGGGCTGGTGCTGTCGCCGCACATAAGTCGGTGCTCTCCGAGTTGGTAAACCTGGCCGCGCTTGGCCTTTGCTTCCTCCGGTACCTCGGGTGCGAAGTTGTCCTCCTCGATATCCTCGATGACTATATCGTCGTTGATGTCAAGGTCGAAGTCGTAGTCCTTCATATTGATGGTCTCGATGGCTCGGAGCTCTGTTTCCAAAATGTCAAGGTCGAAGCCTGTATTCATTGTCAGCTTGTTGTGGACGAGCGTGTACGCTTTGCGTTGCTCCTCATTCAAATGTCCGAGACGGATTACTTCTACCTCGGTGTAGCCGAGTTCTTGAAGTGCCATCAAACGTCCGTGTCCTTCGATGATGACGCCCTCGCCGTCAATGGCGATCGGATCGTTGTTACCGAATTCCACGATACTCTTTTTTATCTGCTCGATTTGTTCGGTTGTATGTATCTTGGCATTATTCTCGTACGGTCTTATGGCCGTAATCGGTACGAGTTCTATCTGAAGCATTGTCACATCTCCTTTTTCCGCTCCGGGATTTTCATTTAGGGACTTTTTGCTACAAAGCAGTCCTCTGTGGCCGTTCTCTCCGTGAGCCTTCATACTTTTTGACCCACCCCCTGGGGTTGGGATTATCTTTTAATTGTTCGCATATCTATCACGCCATCTTGCTGTTGGCGTTTGAGCTTCTCTGGGTGTCGACCGTTGTGGCACGCCGTGCATACAGCTTCGAGGTTCTCCCACTCGAGTCTCTTGTCCCAGCCTTCTGGTGTTTGGATAGGTTTGATGTGGTGGACTTCCACCGCATAGGTTTGACAGCCTGACAGCTTTGCCTCGCATTTGTAGCCGACGGATTCTAGCTTTGCACGGCTCTGCCTCTTCCAATCCTTCGACCGATAAAATGTGAGGTATTGAGGATTCCTCTTGCTGTTGTACTGTTGCATCTTCTTCTTAAGGTTCCGCTCCCTGATAGCCTCTAGCTCTGCTTGGGCTAAGGGTGCACAGTCATTGCAGTAAGCTGGCCCGTAGGCCATCATCCTCTTGCATCGAGGACACGGTTTCATTATCATCTTGTCTCCTCCTCGGTGCTTTTAAGTTCCCGCCTATACCCACCTGCGTCAGCGTCTCCTATGCCGACTCTATCCTCTGTTGTTATACTATCACGACAGAGTGTTCCATCGCATTCCATCTTGGTTTTTGTGCTTATTTTTTGTAGGTGGAACAAGTGGAACGACTGGAACGCACTTTTCCTATAATCCTTATAGTCTTGTAAAAATAACCTATTTCTCCAAGACCACAGGTATTTCTTATAATTGTTGTTCCACTTGTTCCACTTGTTCCAATTGGTATAAAATCTCTTGTTTTCTTTGTTTTTTATAGGCTTTTCTCGTTTTTTCTCGTTTTTGGGGGTGGAACAAGGAAGGCCAAAAAGTGGAACGAACTTTTTTCTTGTTCCACCTCGAAGTGGAACGGAAGGGCGCGCCCTTTCCCCTTGTTCCACCGCCTTGTTCCACTTTTTTAGGCATAAAAAAAGAGCCTTTTTAAGGGCTTCTTTTTTGGGTTGCTTTTGTGACTATAAAAAACAAACAAATTTTCGGCTCGATTTTCGTGTAGTTTGCAGACTGTTCAAACTCCCATTTTTATGGTAAAATAAGACATAAAAACTCTATATAAGGAGGGTTTGTATATGAGTAAAAATAAGAACGGCTGCCTTTGGTGGCTGCTGATTGGTTGGTGGTGGATGCCTGTTAAGTGGATTTGCTTGTTTTTCTTCGAGCTTATAACCCGGTACGCGCGAGTCCCTGACCCCACTCCTGAACCGCCAAAGTCCGAGCCCAAGGAGACCGCTCCTGAACCGCCAAAGTCCGAGCCCAAGGAGGCCGCTCCTCCAAAGAAAACAGAGACGCACCGCTTGGCGGGCGAGAATTATTATCTCCGTGCTAT
>JAEIGA010003446.1_pt1 | contig 24790 bp, 22 predicted proteins | sample 9270691 | NCBI WGS metagenome assembly JAEIGA01 (sample SAMN17057246, study PRJNA624740) | gut metagenome | biome: biome; isolation source: fecal sample | host: Bos grunniens | place: China: Xizang | collected 2019
TAGCTATGTCAAAGAAATTCTTTCGAAACATATCAATTATCGCAGTGGTATCATTGCTATGCCTCGCCGTTGTGCAGGCTGTATGGGTGTATAGAATGTACAATGATTCCGTAGCTGACTTCCAGCGCAGAGTGGAGTCTGCCACATACAAAAGTATATATAAGGCATTCCGTATGGATGCCATTCCCGGCTTGGCCAGCGCAACCCATATTAAGATGAATCTCGATGATTTTAGCCTCTACTTCGAGCCAAATCTGATGGAGCTTGATGCATTACAGCCATACTATGCAGAGGTGTTATTTCACGATGCTGGCAGCACGCGAGTGATGATGACAAAGGGAGAGAGACCGAGTTTGAATAATCCGATGGTTATCGTTGTGCCGATTGATGACGACGAGCTATATTCACTCAGGCTCTCCATTGAGACACCGTTTAAGGTGTTTTTGGAGAGAATGCGGGGTTTGATACTTTCGTCTGTGGCTATTGTCCTGCTATTGTCGGTCGTCTTGTTATACTTGGTAAGAACTATGTTTCGACAGAAGACCCTTGAAGAGCTGAGGCGAGATTTTACACACAATATAACTCACGAACTGAAAACACCTATTTCAGTTGCCGTAACAGCGACTGATGCACTGCGTAATTTCTCTGCCGATGCCAATCCCGAAAGGAGGAGTCGTTACCTTGAGATTGTTGAGGCACAACTTACCCAACTATCGACAATGGTTGAACACATCCTATTAGTATCTGTTGAGGGCAGGGAGTACAAATACAATCCTACCTATCTACACATTCAGGATATTATCAATGGAGTAGTTCAAGGTGCTGGAATGAATGTAGGCAAGGAGGCAAAATTCCATATTGATTGTCCTTCTAACATTACCGTGTTGGCAGATGAATTCCATATCAAAAACCTACTGGCGACAGTCATAGATAACGCTGTTAAATATGCCGAAGAGCCCGTTGTCAATGTAAGTGTTTCTGATGAGAATGGGAATATTACGATAGATGTGGAGGACAACGGATGTGGCATATCCAAAGAGCATCTTTCGCATATTTTCGAGAAGTTCTATCGCGTACCTACTGGTGATGTACACACGGTAAGAGGCTACGGACTAGGGCTCTATTATGCAAAGCAGGTTGTGCAGCTACACAAGGGTACAATATCGATTAAGAGTAGTGTCGGCAAGGGTACGACCGTAACCATTAAACTACCTAAGAATGAACAATAGAATAAAGATACTCATCGTAGAGGACGAAAAGATGTTGGCGGAGATACTATCAGATACGCTATCTGATAGGAACTTCGATGTTCGTCTTGCGTATGATGGAATCCACGCATTGGAAGCCACAAAAAAGGAATCATTCGATGTTATTGTCAGCGATGTGATGATGCCCAATCTTGATGGCTACTCTCTTGCGAAGAGGCTCAGAAACGAGGGATGCAATACTCCAATACTTTTCCTTACGGCACTATCTGCAACCGAGGATGTTGTTAAGGGATTTGAAACAGGGGGTAACGACTTCTTGAAAAAACCTTTTGCTATCGACGAACTCATTGTAAGGGTCAAGGCGTTGGCTGGCAGAGCCGAGGTTCGGGATACCCAAGAGACATCTTATGTTATTGGGGAATATGAGTTTAACCCATCGTCGAAGGAGCTAACCATACGAGGTCAGCATACAACTTTGGCGGCACGAGAGGCAGCTGTGTTGGTTAGGTTGTGCCGCAAGAGAGGGCGTGTTGTTGAGGCATCGGAACTCTTGAAGGAACTTTGGGGCGATGATAACTATTTTAACCTCCGCAGCCTCAATGTCTATATCACCCGCCTGCGCAACCATCTCAAGGCCGACCCAACCGTAGAAATAGAGAGCGTCAGAGGTGTTGGCTATCTGTTAAAATAATCAATGGCGACCACTCGGTGTATTGAGTAGTCGCCATTGTTCTTTCTTTTAGTTACTCTTCACCACATCTGCTGGGTTTTCGGTGGCAGCTTTCCATGAGCGGAGGGTTACAAGACCGACCGTTACGGCGAGGACAATCACGAGGGCGGCGATATAGAGCCACCAAGGCTGTGCGATGCGGTTGGCGAACGACTCTAACCAGTGCGAGGTATTAGGACAACTATCGGGAAGTTCACGGATAACATCCTCGATAGTGTTACAGAAAAATGTGCCGTCGATACTGAGGTCGCCGATAGTATATTTCGCCCCATTGAATTTGCGTCTTAATGATAGTTTCATACTCTAATCTTTTTATTGAAAGAGTAGAAGAATACGAACGCAAAAGTTTATAAGAAAATGTGGTATAAATGCTCGGAATAGATAATTTTCATATCTTTGTAAAAAGTTTTTATCATGATACTTGATTTTAAAGAAATTCCAGCAGCAAATGGAAATGATGGTCTTCAGGATACATTTGAATTATTCACAAGAGATCTTTTACAATATTTAGGTTACCGAATTATAGAAAATCCTGATAGAGGAGCTGATGGTAAAAGGGATCTTATCGTAGAGGAAGTTGTTCGAGGAATACACTCGGAGTATACTATACGCTGGTTGGTTAGTTGCAAACACTACGCCCACTCAGGTAAAGCTGTTAAGGATGATAATGAAATAAATATTAGAGAACGAATAGAACAGCACAAATGCGATGGATTTATGGGCGTTTATTCCACTTTGCCTGCAACATCTCTAGCAGGAATATTGAAAGGTGTAAAAAATCACATCGTATATGATCACGAGAGAATAGAATCACTATTATTGCGTGATGCGGAAGGTCAACGCATAGCCGCAAGATATTTTGCAGAATCGTATAGGAATTTCCAAATAGAAAATCCTGTTCCAGCACAAATTTTTGCGGATAATTCTCCGATAATTTGTGAAGTCTGTGGGAGGAATCTATTGGATGGAGAAAGTCAAGGTATTTTTGTGTCACTTAAATCATTTATTGAACCTGATGAAGATAGTCATGGGACTGACCGACAGATTAAAGAGATCCACTTCGTTTGTAAAGGAGAGTGTGATAACACATTAAAGGAAAGTTGGCGTGGTTTATATTATGATAGTTGGGGAGAACTCGATGATCTAAAGAATCCAACAATATGGATAAGTACATTTATAGGATTTATAAATGGTATACATCACAACCAGGATTTAAGCAATGAGGCTTTTAATGCGATGAAACAGATGTTTATAAGAACATACCCATATGTGGCAAGGCATTTAACATCACATGAAAAAGAAAGAGTTAAACAACTCATTCGATTTGGGTTACTCTAAAATAATTATTATGACTAGAGCAGATATTGAAAAGGAGATTTCCACTTCAACAGGCATAGAGAAACGAGTAGTATTATCAGGAGTGGAGAGTATGATGTAGTCTATTAAAAACTCTATGATTAACAGCCGACCCAGAGATAGGTCGGCTGTTGTGTTATTTCTATTTATAGTTCTCGACGATATAGCTCCACGCGGGGTCGTTAGTGATGGTGTAGTCCGAGAGGTTGATGACAACGTCGGGCACAAGCTCTGTCTCGCTGTTTAGAGCCTCGTTGGGTCGTGTGATATGGCGGCAGCTAACTGTGGCCATTGTGCTTGTGTTAGGAAGCATAAACCTCAGCACGTCGCCATAGTGCGATGGGCGGTGGCACGAGGTCTCGCCAATGATTGTGCCTATGCTGTTGTCTCGGGCGAGTGTGAGAAGTAGGCCCGCCGAGCTAAAGGTATTCATACCGCTGATGAAGATTACATTGCCCTTGAAGAGTCTGCTCGTATCTCGATTTATTCTATGGGCCGACATCTGCATAGCAGGGTTGTCGTACTCTATCTGCCAGAAGTCGAAGATCTCGCCCATAGCTGGATGGCTGCCATCTTTGAGCGTAATATCGCGTAGGTTTGGCTGGTGCTTGAGTAGAAGCTCGGACATCCTCACTTTGCATCCCATCTGCTTCAGTGTCTCGTAGTTAGTTAGGTAGGAGAGGAGTAGGTCGCAAAGACCACTATTGCCACCACCATTATTGCGTAGGTCGACGATGAGTGTCTTAATGGCGTATGTCTCAATCTCTGCCATCATAGCCTCAATCACATCGTCAAAACGCTCGTTGAGCTGTGGGTGTGTCACGCTGTCGTAACACATATTAAACTGAAGGTAGCATATCGACTCGGTGTCGAATATCTGGTAGTAGAAGGGGGTGTTGCGAGGGGCTGTGGGCGAGTCGTTTCTCATCGACATCTGCTCTATAGCGAGTTTGTCTACAGGCGTTGCTGTGATAGATGTAGTAGTGCCGTCGGTAAATGTTATGTTTAGGGTGTCACCCTCGTAGCCATATTCACGCCAAAAGTCTCTGAGTGATAAGTTTTTGCTAATCTGAATATTCTTGAATACACTATTGTCGCCACTTACGAGCATCTGTGCCCGTGCCAAGAACCCCTCGATGGTCTCACCGTTTATCGTCGCCACTCTCTTGCCAAGATTCTCGGTTTGGAGTTTGTCGATTGCCAAGATGTAGCCCGAAGACTTGGTGTCGAACATAAGGTATAGAGGAAAAATCTCGGCTTGTGATCTTCCTGTGGCTATCTGTGTGTGTCCATCGTCAAGAGGCGAGATGATCCTCTGCAGTAGCGTGCGGAAGCTCTTGATATCGTCGATTGTGGCACACTCCTTATATAGCCTCTTTGTCATCTTCTGAAGCTCCTTTACTCGCTTCGTGTCAGCAAAGTGAGGATGAGTGAGTTGTAGGGTGTGGCTGTAGAGGAGAAGGTCTTTTTGGTATATGTTGCCCTCAACATAACCCTTGGAACTCTCCACGTCATCATAACTCACAATAGGGAAATCTTGTGCCATCGACATAATTGCTGTGAAGCAAATGCCCAAAATAAGTAGTGTTAACCTTCTCATAGTATCTTTGTTTATAGATTTAGGTGCTAAATTAGTGCTGCTATGTTCAACGCCATAAGCCCTACGTATCGACGCCCGGTATTCGAACACGATGCTTTTTGTCCCTTGAACCACAAGCTCGATGCAGGCTTATTGACTACAAATTTACCCCCCCCCACGAATTTTCCAAATTTTTTGCAGAAAAAATAGCCCACAATATTGAGTGTGGGCTATTAACTGTTTGTAATATAATTTGTTAGCGTGTTCCGAAGATTCTGTCGCCAGCATCGCCCAAGCCTGGAAGGATGTAGTTTTTGTCGTTCAAACCCTCGTCCAATGCAGCGAGGAAGATATCTACATCTGGATGATTTTCCTGTACGGCCTTCACTCCCTGAGGCGATGCAACAAGGCACATTAGTCGTATAGATTTGTAGCCATCCTCCTTAAGACGCGAGATAGCGTCGCAGGCACTGCCTCCCGTTGCGAGCATTGGGTCGGTGACAATCACAAGACGATCCTTGTTAGCGGGCATCTTGTAGTAGTAGAACACTGGCTTGCAGGTCTCCTCGTCGCGATACATACCGATATGGCCTACGCGTGCCGATGGGATAAGTGTGGTAAGACCATCAACCATACCAAGACCAGCACGAAGTATTGGTGCGATTACCACCTTCTTGCCCGCGAGCTTTGGTGCGTTCATATTTTGCAACGGTGTCTCAATCTCCTCGTGGGTGAGTGGAAAGTCGCGGGTGATCTCGTAGCCCATAAAAAGTGATATCTCGTTGAGCAACTGGCGGAACTTAATTGTTGAAGTCTCCTTATCTCGCATAATGCTGAGTTTGTGTTGTACCAATGGGTGGTCGATGATGTGTAGTGCCATAGTGATATGATTATTAAACTACACAAATATATAAATTATTTTCCAAAAGTTAAGCTCGTTATACCGAAAATAGTTATTTTTGCAGAGCACTTAACTCGTTTAATATGAAGAATAACAATCAACTCAGCCCCATTCAGAAGAGTGTTGTAGGTGCCCAGTTTCTATTTGTAGCCTTTGGAGCAACTGTCTTAGTGCCACTTTTGGTGGGCATCGATCCCTCTGTAGCACTTTTTACGGCGGGTGTTGGAACACTACTCTTTCACCTTGTGACTAAGGGTAGGGTTCCAGTATTTCTTGGTAGTAGCTTTGCTTTTGTTGCCCCAATCATTAAGGCTACGGAGCTGTATGGACTCCCCGGAGCACTATCTGGCTTGGTGGCTGTTGGAGCTGTATATGGCATAATGAGTCTATTGATTCGTCTTCGTGGTGTAGGTTTTATCACTCGACTCTTTCCTCCCGTTGTCGTTGGTCCTGTCATTATGCTCATCGGTCTGTCGTTAGCCTCTACGGGTGTTGATATGGCTAATAGCAACTGGCTGCTTGCTATCGTTGCACTCCTTACGACAGTTGTTGTGTCGCTCTTCGGCAAGGGTCTCTTGCGTCTTATCCCTATCTTTGCAGGTATCGTTGTGGGTTATATTGTTGCATTGCTTTCAGGTATTGTCGACTTTACGAGTGTGGCCAATGCCTCGTGGTTTACCCTCCCCGCTTTTGTGCGTCCCGAGCTATCGTGGGAGGCTATAATATTTATGATTCCTGTGGCTATTGCCCCTGTGATTGAGCATGTTGGCGATATTTATGCTATCAATGAGGTGACGGGCGAAGATTATGTCTCTGATCCAGGCTTGCACCGCACAATGTTGGGCGACGGCTTGGCGTGTGCTGCAGCATCGCTTATTGGTGGCCCTCCGGTGACTACCTACTCGGAGGTTACTGGAGCTATCTCTCTTACTAAGATTTCAGATCCATCCGTCATACGTATTGCGGCGATGTTTGGTATTCTCTTTTCGGTGCTTGGTAAGGTGAGTGCCCTTCTAAGGACTATTCCTGAAGCGGTGTTGGGAGGTATTATGCTACTCTTGTTTGGTACTATCGCCTCGGTGGGTATCAATACTCTTGTTAAGAATAGGGTCAATTTCGGCGATACTCGCAACCTTGTTATTGCCTCACTCATACTAACTCTTGGTATTGGTGGTGCAGAGTTTACACTCGGAAGTTTTACGATTGGAGGTATTGGCCTCTCGGCCCTTGTTGGCGTGATTCTTAACCTGATTATCCCCAAGGGTAAGGGCGACGAGAAGTAGAGTGTGGCCCACTATGCACTACTCCTTGATGCGGGGTATGCGATACGATTTCAGTTCACGGTTGTAGGTGTGTTCGTTGCCTGCAACCGTTTTGTTTAGTAGTGTGTGGAATGCTGCCGAGTGGTTGTGGTGAATGGTGTGGCATAGCTCGTGGAGAATTATAAACTCGCGAAGATGCTCGGGTAGAAGCATCACAAAGAGCGATATGCTTATGCCATTACGACCGCTGCACGATCCCCAGCGTGTGTGTGCCGACGAGATGCGTAACGATGAGTATCTAAAGCCGTGTTGCGTGGCGAGTCGCTCTATGGTGTGTGGAACGTATTGTCGTGCAGCACGACGCATCCTCTCTAACTCCTCGCGGCTAATGGTGGGGTAGCCTGCAACACGCTCCATAATTCGTTGGCGTGTATTCTTAATCCACTCAGCCTTGCTCTCTGCAAAGGTAATGGCTCGACTACGGCTGCAGAATAGTGGATATGTGAGGCGAAGCGTTCCGTCGCGACGCACCACAAGACGAATAGAGCGTGCACGCACCGAACGTACACACTCTATAATTCCAAGCGTTATGTGCTCTACTCTGGCCATTACTCGCCAATACGCTGGCGTACCACCTCAAAGAGCATAATGGCAGCTGCGGCAGCCACGTTGAGCGACTCTGTGCGACCAATAAGAGGAATGGCAAGTTGCTCATCGCAGAGCTTGAGTACCTCCTTAGAGATGCCCTTATCCTCAGCACCCATTACGATAACTGTGGGCTTGCGAAGGTCAGCATCGTAGAGCAGTTTGGTGCTCTTCTCAGTTGCTGCTACTACCTGAAAACCCTCGGTTTGCAGGGTCTTGAGGGTGTTGCGAATAGAGCCCACGCGGCACACAGGGATGTTGTTCAATGCACCTGCCGATGAGCGGATAGCGTCGCCATTCACTGGAGCAGAGTTCTTCAATGGGGTGATAAGTCCGTGAGCACCAGCACACTCTGCCGAGCGGGCAATGCCTCCGAAGTTACGCACGTCGGTAACACCGTCGAAGACAACGATGAGTGGCGTCTCGTCCTCAGGTACACGCTCAAGAATGTCGTTGAGCTCCACATATTCGATAGCTGCAATCTGAGCCACGACGCCCTGGTGGTTGCCTCGAGTAAGACGGTTAAGCTTCTCGATGGGCACCTCCTGATAGCGAATGTGGTGGCGAGCCATAAGGTCCTTGAGGTCGTTCATAAGTTGACCATCAGCCCCCTTCTTAACGTAGATACGCTCAATCTGCTTGCGGGCCTCTATAGCCTCGGCAACGGGGCGAATACCAAAAATAATGTTTTCCATATTGTGTAATTCTTAATTTTGCTCTGTTATCTCAAGCTCGTACGAAGCCTTCTCCCACTCGTGCATAAGGTGGTCATAACGCTGCTTTAGGGCGTCGTACTTGGCGTAGTCGTCTGCGTTGTATTCCGTAGCTGTGGCAAAGCGGTTGTCGTACTCGGCAATCTCCTTTTCGACATCTGCCAACTCCTGCTCGATGCTCTCGACAGCCTTGCGTAGTTTTCGTAGCTGCTTCTCTTGCTCTTTCTTCTGTTCGTAGGTCATCTTGCCTGCCGATGGCATCTCGTTAGCCTTATCGCTTGTGGTGGGGCGATCCTTGTACTCAATCTCTTGTAGCGACTCCACCTTACGCTTCTCAAGGAAGTACCATATATCGCCGAGGTACTCTCTCACGCCACCATCGCGGAACTCGTAGATGCGATCCACAAGGCCATCGAGAAACTCACGGTCGTGCGACACAACGACAACTGTGCCGTCGTATTTCTGTAAGGCACTCTTCAAGATATCCTTCGATCGCATATCCATATGGTTGGTAGGCTCATCCAGGATTAACAAGTTGTAGGGTTCGAGCATCAGACGTGCCATAGCGAGTCGAGAACGCTCACCACCCGACAAGACTTTTACCTTCTTGTCGATATCCTCGCCACGGAAGAGGAAGGCTCCGAGTATGTCGCGAAGACGTGTGCGAACATCGCCCACAGCCACTCGATCCAAGGTGTCGAACACGGTAAACTCTCCATCCATCAAGTCATCCTGGTTCTGAGCGTAGTAGCCAATGTTGACATTGGCACCGAGCTTAATCTCGCCCTCAGTGGGATCAAGCTCGCCCACGAGCATGCGGGCAAAGGTGGTCTTACCCTCACCATTGCGACCCACAAGGGCTATCTTCTGTCCTCGCTCGATGACAAACTCGGCACCCGAGAAGATTCGCTTTGTGTCGAAGGCTTTTCCCACCTCCTTTATGTCGGCCACAATCTGACCTGTGCGTGGGGCGGGTGGAAACTTGATGTTGAGACGCGACAAGTCCTCCTCGTCGACCTCAATTCGGTCGAGCTTCTCGAGCTGCTTGATGCGTGACTGTACCTGATTACTCTTTGTGGGTTTGTAGCGGAACTTCTCGATAAACTCCTCGGTCTTTTCGATTAGTCGCTGCTGATTCTCGTATGCCGCCATCTGCTGAGCACGACGCTCGGCACGCAACTCTACATACTTCGAATATGGTACCTTATAGTCGTAGGCCTTACCTAACGATATCTCGATTGTGCGGTTTGTGACGTTGTCCAAAAATGCTCTATCGTGCGAGATGAGCAGCACAGCACCGTTGTAGCTCTTGAGATACTCCTCCAACCACTGGATACTCTCGATGTCGAGGTGGTTGGTGGGCTCATCAAGGAGGAAGATTGAGGGACGACGCAATAGTAGCTTTGCAAGCTCGATACGCATACGCCAACCTCCTGAGAACTCTCGTGTGGGACGCTCAAAGTCGGTACGCTTGAATCCCAAGCCGAGCAACGTACGCTCAATGTCGGCATCGCGAGTGTCGCCACCGAGGATGTGGTAGCGGTCGTTGCAGTCGTTAAGACGGTGGATGAGCTCGGCATATTCATCACTCTCGTAGTCGGTGCGTGAGCCAATCTCTGCGGTTAGTCGCTCAATGTCGGCCTCGATGCGAAGCACCTCCTCAAAGGCCTTGGCAGTCTCTGCGATAAGCGATGTGGTGTCAGCCACACGCATCTGCTGCGGAAGGTAGCCTATGGTACATTCGCCGTTTATCGTCACGCTGCCCTCTGATGGCTGCTGCTCGCCAGTGATAGTACGTAGTAGGGTGGTCTTTCCCGCACCGTTCTTGCCCACAAGGCCAATGCGGTCCTTGGGGTTGATCATAAACGATATGCCGTCGAACAGAGTCCAGCCTCCGTAGCTTATGGATAGGTTGTCAAGCGATATCATAGAGAGAGTTATGAGTTAAGCATATCAATGATTGCCTGCTCAGGATTTTCGGCACCAAATACCGAGCTGCCAGCAACCAGAGCCTCGGCACCTGCGTCGAACAAGAGGCGAGAGTTTGAGGCAGAGATACCGCCATCCACCTCGATGATGAGGTTCTCAAGGCCGAGCTCCTGCTTCTTGCGGTTGAGGTATTCGCACTTGGCAATAGATGATGGCATAAACTTCTGGCCACCAAATCCTGGCTCTACGCTCATCACGAGGATAAGATCGAGCTTGTCGAGGTATTTGTCCAATACCTCTGGCTCGGTGCCTGGCTTGATTGATATACCTACCTTAGCACCCGCCTTGCGGATAAGGTCGATACACTCGTCGATATTCTCGGTTGCCTCGTAGTGGAATGTAACATAGTCAGCACCCGCCTCGACAAAGCGAGTGACATACTTCTCTGGAGCTGTGATCATAAGGTGTACATCGAGAACCTTCGTAGTGCCCTTACGCAATGGCTTCATCAGAGGGAAGCCAAACGAAATGTTGGGTACAAAGACGCCATCCATAACGTCAACGTGTACCCATTCAGCCTCTGAACGCTGCAACATCTCCATATCGCGGTTGAGGTTTCCGAAGTCGGCAGAGAGTACCGACGGAGCAATAATTCTTCTCATCGTTGTATAGTGTTTATGGTTATTTGCATATTATTCGACAAATTTAAGCAAAATGTTTTGATTTCACACACTATTCTTTGAATAGTTTTGTATCTTTGTACTGATGATAATGCTAAATTTGGAGTAAAATGACAACGACCGCAACTATTTTCCTTGTTTTGATAGTGATGCTTATAGCTACGCTTGTAGCCCAGTGGTTCTCTTGGACTAAGCGAGAGAGGGAGTATCGAAAGCAAGTCGACGTGATGAGTGCTGAACTTAATGAGCTTAATACCCAACAGCAGGAATCTAAGGTGCGTCTTGAGGAGCGTGAGTCTCAACTCCAAGAGTGGAAGGCCAAGTTTGATGAGGTCGATAGGTTGCTTAATGACGAGCGTATGTCGCACGTTCGTACCTCGAGTGAACGTGATTCGCTGAAACAGGCAATCGACGATATGCACCGCAATCGCGAGGAGAGCGAGAGTAGACTCAAAGTTGAGTTCCGCAATTTGGCTCAGGAGATTCTTACCGAGCACCAGCACAACCTCCGCCAAACAAATCGCGACTCGATAGATTTAATGCTCAAACCATTTAAGGATAATATTACCGAGTTTCGCGAGCGTGTGGAGCGAATCTATGCACAGGAGAACGAGCAGCGTGGAATGCTCAAAAATGAGCTCGACAACCTGCTTAAACTCAACCAGCAGATGACCTCTTCGGCAGCCAATCTTACGGATGCTCTCAAGGGTAACTCTAAGGTGCAGGGTGATTGGGGTGAGGTCTATCTCGAGACTATACTTGAAAATACTGGTTTAGTGCGTGGTATACACTATCAAGTACAGCAGAACTTCAAGAATGAGGATGGTGCGAATTTGCGTCCCGATGTAGTGCTTATGTTGCCAGAAGATCGCCGAATAATCATCGACTCTAAGGTCTCATTAACCGACTACGTTCGCTACACCGAGGCCGAGACCGAACACGAGCGTCGTAAGGCTATGGAGGCCCACGTAGACTCTGTTCGCCGCCACTTTATGGGTCTTGCATCTAAGGGTTACGAACGTCTTACCAACTCGCCCGATTTTGTGGTTATGTTTGTGTCAACCGAGCCAGCCTTCCTTGAGGCTTTGAAGGCTGATAATAAAATATGGTCGGATGCCTACGAGCGTAAGGTTATCATTTCGTCGCCTACAAACCTATTTGCACTATTGAAGATGGTGGGTGATATGTGGCGTCGTGATGCTCAAAGTAAGAACCAGGCAGAGATTGTCGATAAGGCTACAAAACTTTATGAGCAGCTTATTGCCTTTAGCGACTCTCTCGAGGGTGTGGGCAAGGCTCTTAATGATGCCAAGACAAAGTATGATGATGCCTACAAACGTATGCACACTGGTAATAATAATATAGTACGTCTTGGTGAGCGACTTAAAAAGTTGGGCCTGCCCACTAAGAAGCAGCAGAGCTCCAAGATTCTCTCGGCAGCAGATGTCGAAGATGAGACCGAGCTTGATGTTCACGCTGAGGAGTAACTAATGTAGATTCACGGAGCTCGACGTAAGACAAGCTCCGTGAATTATGTAGTTCAAATATTTCAAAACGATTAATAGCGATACTGGGATGAATGGGGGTGATATTTAGATGTTGGAGTATGTCGTGTCGATGATTGAATCTATTCTGGGTTGCTCAAACGGGCCGTTGAACATTGGAGGATACTATAAATAATATAAGGAGTGCAAATGCACTCCTTATATTTTATCCCACAGAAGTTGGGGTCTATTAGAAGATCTACTCTTACTTCTTCTCTGCAGCACTAAGCTTAACAGGTACTGGCTTCTTCTCACCTTTGTTTGCGGGAGTAAGCGTCACAGTCTTGGCACTCTTCTTGCCGCCCTGCTGAGGCTCGATTGCAGCCTTGCCAGGCAAGTTCTTACCTGGAATCTTCTTAGGCAATGCTGGAACAACGATGTTGTTTGCACCCTTAGTAACTTTATTAAGTTCAACGTTGATTACTACGTGCTCGCCATTCAAAAGACGCATATCGCGTTTGACGAACTTGGCTGGAGCCCAGATTGTGATGCTACCAAACTCGCCGATAAGTGGCAAACACTCCTTAATGGCTGCAATATTGAAATTGTCGAGTACCATTGTGTTGTCCTTTGCCTTATTAAGGCTCTCTGTAGCCATCTTGATACGATTGTTTCGCTCGATGTCGTTAATTGTTGAGTCTGCTTTGATAAGATCGATAGTCTCCTCAATAGCTTTGATGTGTGACTCTGTTGACTCAATCAAACGACCACGGTAGCTGTAGAGAGCATAGTTAACATCGATGCTATCCTTGCCCTCTGGCTTGATACCGCCAGGATTGTTGATGCGGTAGTAGATTGTGTCGCCGTTGATCTCCAAAGCCTTGACATTAGGACGTGTAGCAATATCTGCCAACCAAGCATCAGCCTGAGCCTTGATGTTGTTTGTCAATTGGCCACGCTGGAACTTCTGCATACTCATCATCATCTCTCTTACAGAGATCTTCATCGTGCTGTCGATAAGGCTATCTGCTGCAACGTTCTTAGCATCGCGAATACCCATAGCAATGTAGTGAGCATTGAATGGTGTGTTCTGTGTCATAAGGTTGAGGGCGTTGACACGAGAGATCATTGATGTGAACATCGTGTTGGTGAACTCCTCGTCGTAGACCTCAGGAAGTATTACATCGACATTAGGCAACATTCTACGCTTTTGAATAGCTCTATTGTATGCTGCAAGGTGAGATGTTTGGTACTTGTTCAACTCCTTCTGTGCCTCATCGAGTACTACAAACGAGTTGAGTCCCTTCTCGAATGTCTCGATGAATGTCTGAGCCATAAGTTCGTTGTCGTACTGAAGCTCTCGAGCTGTGAGCTGGAGATAAAGAGCGTAGTTCATTCCTAGTGCGTACGACAGTGTGTCGAACTCAGCATTTGGGTCGTTTACAGTCTTGTTCTCGATCTCAGCGAAGTAGAACTTTGGCTCGTTGCTGCACGAGCCGAGTGTGGCAATGAGGGCCACAGCAATAAAGAATTTCTTCATAAGTTATGTTTATTTATTATACGTAAATTATCGTTTAACAATATCGTTGAGGCGAATCTCGTAGAATAGCATCTGGTTGGGTTCAACACCTAGTGAGTCGCAACCTGCCGAGCTGAATGCTAAGGCCGATGGAACCCAAGCCATAATGTGGCCGCCAGGACCGATGAGTCGCAATGCCTCCTGCACACCCTTTGGCATATCGCCAAGAGTTACACGCACCTGATCCTTGGTATAATGTGTTGTATCTAGCTTCTGACCCGCTACGTTGAATATGCGATAGTTCATAACCACTGTGTCGCGGTTGTTGCGTACAGACTTCTTGACATCGCCGAGCTCGACAATCTTATATGTAAGGCCCGAGTTTGTGGCAACATATTTTCTGTCACCCTTGCGAAGATCCTCCAAGAACTGATTTTCGAGAGCTTTGGTACGCTCATAGATGTCGAAGTTCATATACTTCATAAAGGCATAGCGTGCCTCGTCTTCGTTGAGCTTGGCGTTGCCAACGTAGGTCTCCTTGATAGCCTCGCACACCACGTCGACATTGAGCAACGAGTCCTTCTCTAAAAGGTTAAGTCCGATATTCATACCAATGGCGTACGAAACAGAGTCGATGCCATTTTCGAGTGTGTACTCCTGTGTGGCCACGCTGCCACGGTTGCAAGCCACGCTACCTGCTACGATGAGCAGGATAAGGGCCGAGATGGTCTTCTTCATATCTTTTAGTTCTGCTTTTTGTGCATGATAATAATAGCTATAGCTCCGAGTAGTGCAGCCACTGTCGAGGCCATAAGGATTGATATCTTACCCTTGTTGATAAAATCAAGTTGTGTCTCGGGACTGAAAGCGAGGTTGTCGACAAAAATCGACATTGTAAAGCCGATACCTCCCAAGCAGGCTACGGCAATGAGCATTCCCCACGTAGCCCCCGATGGACGCTCAGCGATGCCGAGCTTAATAGCAATATAGCTAAATAGCGATATTCCGAGAGGCTTGCCTAGTACCAAACCAAAGAATATACCCATACCTATTGAGCCAACCTCTGCACTATACTCAAATATGTTGAAATACTCCACCGACTCGATGTGTACACCAGCATTTACAAGTGCGAATATAGGCATAATAAGGAAGTTTACGTAGGGCATAAGGAGGTGCTCCACACGGTGGCTCATACTCTCTGCACCATTCGATATCTGCTTCATACGGCGAATGTGGTAGAGACGCTCCTCCTCTGCCTCGTTTTTATCCTCAATGCTGTCGGTAGCGATAATCTCCTTCTCGATCATATCGGCCTTATGGAGATAGTATGAGCGGCTGTAGCGAGGTGTTGTGGGAATGAGCATAGCCATAGCAACGCCAGCGATTGTGGCGTGAACGCCCGAGTAGTAGAATAGAATCCACACGATGCAGGCTGGCACGAGGTAAGCAAACATTCTAAACTCTCCCAGACGACGCATAAAGTAGACGCCAACCATAATAAGTATTGCAATGCCAAGAAGCAAAAGGTTGGGTGTCTGGCCATAGAATAGGGCGATAACGAGAATCGCTCCGAGGTCGTCGGCAACGGCAAGGGCTGTTAGGAACACTTTTAGAGCAACAGGTACGCGGTTGCCAAGTAGCGACATAATACCTATGGCAAAGGCGATATCGGTAGCTGTAGGGATACCCCAGCCACTGATCGACTGGGTGCCAAAGTTAAAGGCGGTGAAGATGAGTGCAGGGGCGAGCATACCACCCAGTGCTGCCACGATTGGAAGAATAGCCTTCTTGGGAGTTGATAGCTGTCCGTGTGATAGCTCGCGACGAATCTCAAGACCAACGGTGAAGAAGAATACCACCATCAAGGCGTCGTTGACAAACTTCTCGACAGTCATCGACTCGGGGAAGAGCTTGCCATCAATCCATAAGCCGAGCTCCATATGTAAAAGTTCGTGGTAGAGGTGTGCTGTCGCTGGAATATTGGCCAGCAGCATTGCGATGATTACGCAGACAACTAAGACTATTCCGCCCGCCCAGGGTGCTTGAAGAAAGTTTTGTCCTCGCTGTGATAGGATGTGCATACGCTTCACCCTTCCAAACTTTGTAAACATAGGCTATTGGTTTTTTATTTGTTTGTTTCGTCAATTTGGATTATAGTACGTCGTCGCTCTCAATGTGCTTAAGTGCCATACTGCACATCTTGAAGAGTAGGCGAGCAGCAATCGTAGCATCTGTCTTATCGTCAACATCTGGGACAACCTCTGTTAGGTCGAAGCCCACAATCCTGCGTCCTGAGGCGACAATTTTGCCCAAAAGATATACGACCTCTGGGAAGCGGAGACCTCCAGAGATTGTTGTTCCTGTGTGTGGCGAGCACTCGATGGTAAGTCCGTCGATGTCGAGCGAGATGTAGACCTTCTCTGGTAGTGAGTCGACAATCTCAGTGGCTATCGTCGACCAATTGACACCCTCGAAGTGTGACGACCAAATGTGCTGTCCAGTAAATAGCTTGATACGCTCGTCGCTCTGGGCACGCTCCCACTCTGCGTGGCTAAACTCACGCACGCCGACAGCAACAAGGCGGTCGATGCCCTCCACGTCACGCAATACGTTGTGCATAATTGATGAGTGTGAATGGGTGAAGCCATAGTGGTTCTCCTTGAGGTTGCAACTTGCGTCGATATGCAAAATGCCTATATGCTCGTGGTATTCGCCCACTGCACGAATATTGCCGTAGGCCGTTGATTGGTCGCCACCCACCAAGCCCACAATCTTGCCCTGCTTCAACCAGTGCTTAGCTTGGTTGTAGATCTTGTCGTTAACACTCATTGAGGCCTCGTTGATGCGACGCAGACGACGTTCGTGCATCCTGTTCTCAAAAATATATTCGGCATCCGAGTGGCTTAACGAGATAATTTTGTCGGCATCTGAACGTAAGCGGTGTGAGAGGTCCTGGATAGAGTAGTCGATAGGTGCTGTTGCGATACCCTTACGCCAGCTGTTGGGTGCTAATGGCTCGTAGAAGTCGATGAAACGCGAGGCCTCGATGATGGCGTCGGGAGCGTATGAGCTGCCAGCACGTGTCGAAACCGTCGTGTCCCACGGAGCAGAGATAAGCACCAAGGCTGCATCTTCGGGTTCGAGAGGGAATCCGAAGTAGTTTCCATTATCGGGAATTAGGGCGTTGGGGTTGAACTTTCTATCTTGCATATACATAGCGTTTATAGGGTAAAACATAATTTACCTGTTGGCACTAAAATATCGTGCAAATATAATATTTTTTTAGAATTTTTCCTATCTTTGTTCAGATTTTACAAAGTAAAATATTGCAACGACACATTATGCACTTTATTATCGACTGTGATATACCTTTTATCCGTGGGGTTCTTGAGCCCTATGCAGATGTTAGCTATGTTAAGGGAGACGATATCTCTTCTGATACTCTTGGCGATGCCGAGGTCCTTGTCGTGCGTACTCGTACACGCTGTGACGAGAGGCTACTTGCTGGCTCAAAGGTGAAGTTTATCGCTACGGCAACAATTGGTATGGACCATATCGACCTTGATTATTGCAAGCGTCAGGGTATCGAGGTTGTTAATGCTAAGGGGTGCAATGCTCGTGGCGTGTTGCAGTGGGTTGCGGCAGTATTGCGTGATGTGGTATTACACGATGGACGCCATCCAGGCAACTATCGACTGGGTGTTGTTGGTGTAGGTTGTGTGGGGTCGCTTGTTGTTGAGTATGCCCGTCACTGGGGATTCGAGGTGCTTATGTGTGATCCCCCACGTAAGGAGCGTGAGGGTGGTGACTTCCTTAGTGTCGAAGAGCTTGCAAAAAGTTGTCATATTCTCACTTTTCATACGCCATATGATGTGTCGACTCACCATCTTTTGGATGAGTCGCTGCTTGGCTTGATGCTCCCAGATGCGGTGATTCTTAATGCTTCGCGAGGAGGTGTTGTCGATAATCTAGCAGTGGCCAATTCGTCGCATCGCTACTACTTTGATGTCTGGGAGGATGAACCTAATATTGATTCTGTTGTATTGACTAATAGTTCGATTGCTACACCTCACGTTGCTGGTTACTCGCTTCATGGTAAGGCTAATGCTACATCAATGGTTGTTAATGCTATAGCTCGAAGATTTAAACTTCCACTTGAGGGGTGGTATCCTACCGAGGTCAAGCCTACTCAGATGCAGATGATTGGTTGGAAACAGATGTGTTCGAGTATCGAGAGCTATTATCCTATTTCGGAAGAGAGTGCGTTATTAAAGTCACATCCAGAGGAGTTTGAGAAGATGCGTAATACATACCGCTACCGCACAGAATATTTTTAGATTGAGTCGTTTGTCGCTCAGGGTAAAATTCTCGATGTAAAATAAATATCTACTTTGAGTTACAATCTTAGCCTTTTATTTGTATATTTGTGCTATTAATCATAGATTAATGGCGATGAAACGCTCACTTTTTCAATACATAATACGTCTTTTCCCTGCTGAGGTTACACACAATATCCGTCTTACGATGTTGCGTTTTGCTGGCTACTTGCCATTTGGTAAGTGGGGGTTGAGGCAGTCGTTAGCACCCAAAGATCCCTCCTTGGAGCGTGAGGTTATGGGTATTCATTTTCGTAACCCTATAGGCATCGCAGCGGGCTTCGACTCTAATGGTGATTATCTCACTGAGCTTGCGGCAACGGGTTTTGGCTTTGTAGAGATCGGCTCCGTGACGCCACGTCCGCAACCAGGTACACCGCGTCCGCGTATTCATCGTCTACGTAGGCAAAATTCGCTGATAAATAATTCTGGAGCACCCAACAGGGGGCTCGAGTATGTGATGCACAACGTGCGTCGCCGCAATAAGTATACTCGCAACCTTGTTATTGGCTGTAATATAGGAAAACTCACAACAACGCCAAAGAAAAATATTGTCAAGGAGTATCTTCGAGTATTTCGCAATATGTATCAGTATGTCGACTTCTTTGTTGTGAACCTATCGTGTAACACCGCATCGAAGCGTTATGTGCCTCGCACACGTGAGGAGATACTATCGCTTATCGAACCTATGTTTGAGTTTCGTCGGGGTCAGCTCGACTATCGCCCAATCCTTGTGAAGATCTCGCCCGATATGACACGAGAGGAGCTCGATATGGTTGTTGATATACTTATTGAGACTCCGCTTGATGGTATCGAGGCAGTGTCTGGCTCTACAGAGCTTGCAACAAATGATAAGGGTGCTATGTGTGGTGGGCTGCTCACAGAGCGAGCTTTGGAAGTAGTGCGTTATGTGGCTGAGCGTAGCGAACACAACTACCCAATCATCGGTAGCGGTGGTATGATGACACCCGAAGATGTGGCACGAATGTTTGAGGCGGGAGCATCGTTGGTGGCTCTAAGTAGCGGTGTGCGTGAGAATGGATTGAAGCTACTGCGTAATGCCGCAAAGAGGATAGTAAAAAAAGTGTAGAAGATGAAGGCATCGATTATAACTATTGGCGACGAGATACTTATCGGGCAGATTGTCGATACTAACACAGTCTCGATTGCTCGTCATCTCAATAATCTCGGTATACAGATCACCGAGAAGTGCTCTATTGGCGATAGCAGAGAGGCTATTGTCGAGACACTCGATAGGGTAGTTTGCACCTCGGAGGTGGTCATCATCACTGGTGGCCTGGGTCCAACGAAGGATGATATCACCAAGCATACGTTGGCCGACTATTTTGGCTCTGAGCTAGAGTATAACGCTGCTGAAGGTGACCACGTACGCCAGCTTCTTGAGCGTCGTGGAATACCATTTACAGAACTCAACCGCTGTCAAGCTATGTTGCCAAAGTGCTGTACGGTGTTGCATAATGCTCACGGCACAGCTCCAGGAATGTGGTTCGATACACCGAAGGGTGGAGTTGTCGTATCGTTGCCAGGCGTTCCATTCGAGATGGAACACTTGATGCAGGACGAGGTGTTGCCACGCTTAAAGAGCCGATTCACGCTGCAGCAGATTGTGCATCGAACACTCATCACGCGAGGTATTGCAGAGTCGTTGCTTGCCGAGCGTATTGCTGAGTGGGAGGATGCTCTGCCCGATTATCTTCATCTGGCCTATCTGCCTGCACCCAATATTGTGCGTCTTCGACTATCTTCGTATGGCGTAGATGGCGATATGGCAGAGCGAGAGATTACCCGCCAGTTTGGGGTTTTGAGAGCTATAATCGGCGATAATATTGTCGGCTTTGAGGGTTCGTCTGTCGAGCAACTTGTTCACGAGATACTTACTGCAAGAGGTCTTAAACTTGCTGTTGCAGAGAGCTGTACGGGTGGTACTATAGCCTCGAAGTTTACGGCAATGGCTGGTGCTTCGATCTATTTTATGGCAGGTGTTGTGAGCTATTCGAATGAGGCAAAACGCGATATACTTGGAGTCAATATGGCCGACATCGAGACCTATGGAGCTGTCAGTGAGCAGGTGGCTCGTCAGATGGCTGAGGGTGTACGTCGCGTTGCTGGTGCCGACTATGCCATTGCTACTACAGGTATCGCTGGCCCAGGAGGTGGCTCGGAGGCTAAGCCTGTGGGCACCGTGTGGATGGCTGTGGCTACGCCTGAGAAGACTATTGCTGTGATGCGTAATTCGGGCACCGATCGATCTCAGATTATTAGCCGTGCTTCGGCCTATGCCATAGAACTTCTATATGAGGAACTTAAGAAATTATAATACAAACAATATAAAACTATGATTCGCTCAATCTTAGATACCGATTTGTACAAGTTTACCACTTCGTACGCCTATTTCAAACTCTACCCTCAGGCCATTGGTACCTTCACGTTCAATGACCGCGAGAAGACAGTCTATGATCAGGACTTCCTTGACGATCTCAAGGCCGAACTCAAGGCCCTTGAGCGTATATCGCTCTCGGACGATGAGTTTGAGTATATGATCAAGAACTGCAAGTACATTCCTCAAAACTACTTTGAGTGGTTGCGTGGCTTCCGTTTCGATGCCTCAAAGCTCAACGTTTGGCTCGACGAGGAGGGTCACCTCCAAATTAACGTGACCGACTATATGTATAAGGTTACTCTCTATGAGATTCCTGTGCTAGCAACAGTCTCAGAACTCTTCCATCTCCGCAATAGCTACGATGCTGAGGCTATGATTGCACGCCTTGAGCAGAAGGAGCAGATTGCTCGCGAGAATGGCCTTATCTTCTCTGATTTCGGCACACGTCGTCGCTTCTCGTACGATGTGCAGCGTATGGTTGTTAAACACCTCAAAAACAACCCTTGCGGATGCACAGGTACGTCAAACTGCCACCTCGCTATGGAGCTCGATATGAAGATGATTGGAACGTATCCTCACGAGCTTCCGATGTTTATTGCTGCGGTGAATGGCGGCCCTCGTAATGCAAACTACCTCACTATGGAGGATTGGGTGAAGGTCTACGATGGTTACCTCGGCACAGCACTCACAGATAGCTTTGGCTCTGAGGTATTCTTCAACAACTTCTCAAAGAAGCACGCCTGCCTATTCGACGGTGTTCGTCAGGATTCGGGCGACCCTATCGCATTTATAGATATGGCTATTAATCGATATAAGGAGCTCGGTATCGACCCAATGACTAAGTCTATCGTCTTTAGCGACTCGCTCAACTTCGAGAAGGCTGTCAAGATTAAGAAGGCTTGCGAGGGACGCATCAAGTGTATGTTCGGTATCGGTACAAACCTTACTTGCGACACTGGCCACCCATCGTGCAACATTGTTATGAAGCTGTCGTCGTGTCAGATAAACTCACGTAAACCTAAAGAGCTGTGTGTGAAGCTTTCGGATGTCGAGGGTAAGGAGATGGGTGATCCAGATGAGGTGAGAGTATATCGCTACTTGCTTCGCAATCAATCGTCAAAATAGTTTAATAAAATAATAAATTGTTGATATGAAATTTGAGACAATCGGGTATCAATCTCCTGATATCGAGATTCTTGAGGTTGAGGTTGAACAGGGCTTTGCTAATTCCCTGGAGGATCCTAATGAGAATGATGAAATGGATTGGTAGTTATGAAACGTAGAATACTTTATATATTTATTGCAATGCTCTTGGCGTCGTGTACCCAAGATGTAGTGGTTGATAAGCAAAGTGCTCAAAGTGCCAATAACAGAATATATGCCTCTATCGACACAACTGAGGATGCCGAGGATGGTGGCGTCGACACACGCGTAGAGCTCAATAGCAAAAAGCAGACTGTATGGACTGCTGAAGATCAGATTCTAACCTTCAGCAATGATGGATTTTACCTGTGGCAGTTTGATGGTAAAACTGGAGATCGTGCAGGTAGCTTTATTTTCGTAGGTAACTATGGTAAGCCAGACGCATCCATTGTAAACTACGATAAATACTACGCAGTATATTTGGCAGACTTGACGTATTATGCATATAGTGATAAGTCTCCAATATTCTTCACGACGTTACCATCAATACAGAGCTACAAGGCACATAGTTATGGCCTAAATACCAACGCAATGATTGGATCAAGTTCTGATGGCGAGAATTATACTTTCAAGAACCTATTTGGCTACTTGCGTCTATCTCTCACTGGTAGCAAGATGGTTGATAACATTGAAATAAAGGGTAGAAATAACGAGAATATTGCTGGTCAGTTCTATTTCGATACTACTACAGCACTTGCATATTATGACAAAGGTGCATACTCTATCACCCTCGATTGCGGTAATGGTGTGCAACTAACTGATATGCCTACTGAATTCTATATCACACTCCCTCCCGTCACACTCTCTAAGGGTATTACTGTGACCATCAACTTTACAGATGGTACTGTCTTCACAAAGAGTACCTCTAAGAGCATCACCATCGAGCGTAACACTATTCAGCCTATGAAGAGCTTCGATACTGGCGGTGAGGTAGACTGGCAGACCATCACAATTAGTCACTCAGGTGACAGAATTTACTCGCCCTATTTCTATGGTAGTAGTGCCCTCTCAGGATTCATCTATTGGGGTGACGACTATATGTCGAATGTCAACACCACAACATCGTATATTTACGGTGATGGTGAGACATCGCACACTATCACCACCAAGACCATAGAGGCTAGTGTTATTGAGTTTGACAGCTGTCTTGGTGTCAGCGAGATTGATCTTACTAATTTCTAAACCGCATCAACTATGAAAAAGATACTTCTTTTTGTGGTATTTCTTCTTTCTGCCGTATCTCTCTTTGCAGGACCTATTGGAGAGCAGCGTGCACGTCAGATAGCAGAGAACTTTTTTGCTTCGCACTCAACTCGCTCGATTAGTGGGGCAATAACCCTTGAGTGGGCGGGTGATTCAATCGGTGCGAAGTCTGCCGAGGGTAGTGCTCTAAATACCTCGCTTATGTACATATATAATAGAGGTAATAAAGATGGCTTTGTTGTTGTTGCAGGCGATAGTAACGTTACCCCAATTATTGCATACTCGCTTGATACTACACTTGATACAAGCAATATGGCAGAGGCAACTGAGACCATCCTTGATGCGTGGTGTCGTCAGGTGGAGAGTGCTCGCCAGGCTGCAAAGCCTATTAGCGGCACTGCGATGCGAGCAGCAATGCGGTCAAATGACGCAGTCCGCTATGAGACTGCACTTTGGAATCAGAATGCACCATTTTGCTATGAAGCTCCAGTTATTGATGGCTATTATTCGGCCACTGGTTGTGTTGCAACAGCGATGTCTATTATTTGCTACTATCACCGTTGGCCAGAGAGGGGTGTAGGCACAACTCCCGCTTACGAATATACTGACGCTTATGGTTATACCCGGAATGTGGCTGCCAACACCTTAGGTCGTACTTATAACTACGACAATATGCTTATGAACTACAACAATGGCTATACTGAAGCACAAGGCAAAGCTGTTGCTGCTCTTATGAAAGATATGGGAACTTCAGTCTATATGCAGTATCACCCTGAAGGTTCTGGTGCATATCCTAATGATGTCATAAAGGCATTTTCCACCTATTTTGGATACTCAAAAAGTATACAACTTGTCTTTGGTGTGAATTATAGTGCCGAGGAGTGGAGCGATATCGTCCGCGAGAATATACGCAATTATGGTCCTACATATTTTAGTGCTTCAAGCGATAATGGTGGTCACGCCTTTGTCGCTGATGGCTTTGACTCTGGCGACTATTTCCATTTCAATTTTGGCTGGGGAGGATATGGCAATGGCTACTTCCTTCTTCCATCTATCGAATACTATATGAATCAGAAAATTATCCTAGGCCTTGAGCCTGATAAGGATGGTACGTCGGTGTATCGTGACAACCTGTGCCTCTATGCTAGTGGTTCATATAATGGCATTGCTCCATATGAGGTTACAAGTTATGCTACAGGATCATCATTTTACTGTCTAGTTGGAGGTTTATACAATATCGGTGTACAGACTTTTAATGGTGAAATTAAACTTGTGTTGTGTGATAGAGATGGCAACTGGAAGGAGGAGCTATCAACCTTAGAACTCAGCATTGACCCTGGATACATTGGCTACGCAGATAACTACGATTATGTAACTATCACGGAGCAGCTTCAGGAGGGCGATTGCTTGCAGCTATACTATAAGGCTTATAACTGCAACGAGTGGCAGCGAGCACGTTGCTACGATGAGTCTGCGGTAGACGAGGTATTGGTGATGGGTTCACCTGAGGATATGGCTGAGGGCTTCTATTTTGCATACGATAAGAGTGCCCAAAAGATATATCTTGGCAATACGCACGCAATGCATATATACATCTATAA
>JAEIGA010003447.1_pt1 | contig 24784 bp, 14 predicted proteins | sample 9270691 | NCBI WGS metagenome assembly JAEIGA01 (sample SAMN17057246, study PRJNA624740) | gut metagenome | biome: biome; isolation source: fecal sample | host: Bos grunniens | place: China: Xizang | collected 2019
ATCCTTCGGCACTTGCGATATCTTCTCGGAGCTACACTTGAACTTTGCTTTTATGGTTACTGCCATAATACATTTTAAGTTTAATTTCGGCAAAGTTACGAAAAAAACGGAAAAATACCTATATTTGTGCTATCTAAACGAATAAACGCGTATAATAATATGAAGAAAGAGTGGAATGATGTTCGTGAGTTTCACGAAAAGTTTGGCCATCCTGTGGCTGAGGAGCCCAAGATGATTGATAAGAAGCGCGCCTTGTCGCGTGCAAAGTGGATGCAGGAGGAGGTTGCAGAGTTCCTCATTGCCGATGACATCTACGAGCAGGCCGACGCTATGATCGACCTTATGTACTTCGCGCTCGGCACAATGGTCGAGATGGGCTTGGAGGCCGATGAGTTGTTCTCAATCGTTCAGCAGGCCAACATGGCAAAGTTATGGCCCGATGGCAAGCCCCACTACAACCCCAAAGATGGCAAGGTCATCAAGCCCGAGGGCTGGGAGGATCCCGCACCAAAAATCAAGGCTTATATCGACTCTGTGATAGAATCTAAAAAGCGATAAAATCCTATTATTAATTTATTATTATTTTTATGAGACTATTTTCGTGTATGAAAAGCGCAATGATGGTGCTTGTTGCGTTGGCAGTGGTGTTTGCGTCGTGTCAGAAGGAGCCAGATGCAAAGGTTAGTAATATTACGCTCTATGTTGAGTCGCTCGAGGCTCAGCCCGAGGGCGATACATTCCGCATTAACTACTCGATTGTGAAGCCTGTGGAGGGCATGTCACTCGAAGTGGCATGCAATGCAGAGTGGGTGTCGATAGATGTAGTTGCTGCATCATTCGTCGATATCACAGTAGCAAAGAACGACAGTGGCGAGGAGCGCTCTGTTAAGCTCACATTTGGCTATGGTAACGATACAAATAACTTGACTATCAATCAGAAGGCGTGGAAGACTCCTGTTGTTCTGAAGGTTGATGATGTTGAGGCTACGGCTGTTGTATTTAGCGTTACGACGCTCGATGAGGAGACAACATGGATTGGTCAGATTGTTGACAAGATTTGGTTTGACCAGATGAGTGAGGATGAGGTTTTCAGCGAGGATATGCGCTACTACTACGCTATGGCTGAGGAGGCCGGCGTGACGCTGGAGGAGTATCTCCCCTCAATTCTTAGCAAGGGTTCACACTCTAATATTCGCATGAAGGGCCTCGATCCAGAGTGGGAATATGTTGTATATGTATATGGTATGAACGCTTCGGGCGAAAAGACCACATCTATCTACTCTGAAGCCTTCAAAACCGAGGCTCCATACGCAGGTAACGATGTAACTTTCGAGTTCGACATCACCGTAAACCGTGCTATCGCCCATATAGCAATTTCGCCATCGCACGAGGGTGTGGCATACTACAATAACCTTATCACTTACGAGGATTTCGAGACCCTCTACGGCAAGGATATCAACGCGGCGGCAGATGCCGTTATTGCCGACATGGTTGACGACTATGCAGCGTGGGACTATACGCTTGCCGAGACCTTTGAGTACAACACCGACTTCCTCGCTACATCGTACGAGTTTGAGGGTATGGCCAACACAAAGTATATCGCCTTTGCCTTCAAGTGGAACGAGGAGTGTAAGCGTCTGAGCGAGGTGTCGTTCGAGGAGTTTGAGATAGGCTCTATCCCCGCATCGGAGAACAAGTTGTCGATGGAGATTTCTGATGTTACGCAGTCTACATTCTACGTTAAGGTGGAGACCACAAACGACGATCCCTATGCGATGTTTGCTATCCCTGCAAAGGAGATTGGAAAGTTGCGCGACGATGCCGAGATTTTCGATTACATCCTAAGTAAGTATGGCACATCGTTCCTCTATAACTACATCTTCAATGGCCCTATCGAGGGTACATTCAGCGGCTTGGAGGCAGATACCGACTACGCCGTGTTGCTCTTTGGTTACGAGGCGGGTACGCTGACTACAAAGATTGTGCGTAAGAATATCACCACTGCTGCGGCTGGCGACATCGAGGCGTGTCAGTACAACATTGAGGTTACGGAGATTGGCGACCGCGAGGCTCGCGTATCAATTATCCCTACCGATTATAGCGTATGGTACTACTGGAATGTTTTTGAGGCATCGATGAGCGAAGAGGATATCAAGGCATATATTCAGAAGACCTATAATGAGGCGTACTATGGTGATTATTGGGAGTTTAGCTACTATGAACTGGCACAGGGCAAGGTTTCAAGCCGTCTCTCGCAGCTCAAGCCCGACACCGAGTATCACATTGTGATTATCCCCATGAACCCCGACAGTTTTGAGTACACAGGTACAATGCGCACAGGTGGCGAGTTCAGAACGGATGTTGCTATCATCGCCGACATCAAGATCACTGCGGGCTTCGATGCCTACTACGATGGCGACGAGGTCTACGCTATAAATCCTGACTACTTTAGCAACTATCAGGGTCAGGTTATCTTGCCCATGACCGTGGAGATTGAGGGCGACTGCTCGGGCTATCTGTTCACTATCTTTACATACCAGGAGGGCTTGGAGGATCCCGCAAAGTATAGCGATGATATCCTCATTGACAACCTCTACAATGTTGGTGCATACTGGTCGCCTGCATACTTCCGTGGCGCATACGACGTTGAAATGATGATTGCTGCTGTGGCTTTCGACTATGATGACAACCCCAGCCCCGTATATCGTGAGCGCTTCATCTGTACTCGTGAGGGTGCGGGCGATGCTCAAGAGTTTGTGGACTACTATCTTGGTGGCGTGAGTGCCGCATCTATGCCACTCAAAAGTTTGGCTGTAAACGACGGTTGCAATGGCGTAAACGGCGTTATGGCTGAAGGTGTAAAGGTTCAGAAGAACCCTGTTGAGCGCGTCTCGAAGATGACCTTTGTGCGCAGATAATAGGACAGACTAAAATAACGAAATAACTATAATTAACAGGGCTGCGGCCTCGGGGGTTTGACCAAACTTCGAGGTCGCAGCCATTTTGTTTGGCGTTGCAACTTGTTGATTTTACAAATGGGGCATTTCGTTGAATTTTTTTCTTCAATGAAAAAGTTTGTTCTATATTTGCGCCGCAAAATATAAATATAATTCTATGATGATGTTTGGAAAATTACCCGTTTGGGCGACATTGACATTTATATTGTCATTTGTGGCGTGTGTCAACGAAGTTGATAACACTCCCGTTAAACCAAATGAGGTTTGTGAGGTTGGTTTTTTTATGCCTGTTGACGCTACCCGTACATCGCTCGATCCTGATGGTGTGCATACTCGTTGGTCTGAGGGTGATAAACTTGCTGTGTGGGCAAAGGATTCTGAGGGTAACTACACCTTTGAGAATGCGTCGTTCATGCTCCGCTACTTTAGCTCAGATTACGACAATGCATTTTTTACGTCGAACATAGCTGCGATGGAGGAGGGTGAGTACACCTACTATCTGACTTATCCTACACCCGCATCGACTAATGGTACGTTGGCGACATACACACTTCCAGCCGTGCAGACGGGTGAGTATGATGGTCGCTACGATATCATGGTTGCAGAACCTGTAGTTGAGAATGCGTTGACATCCTCTGATCGTGTGGAACTCAACACAGTTATGCGTCACCAGATGCACGCTATAAAGATTACTGTGCCAGAGGGGCGTAATCTTTATGGTGGACGTCTTTATCGACTTGAAATTACCTTCCCCAATGCTGTTGTGGGTGATGTCATTGTTGATGTCAGCAATCCCGATGCGGCCCCTGTCTATGTAAACACTTCAAACACAATTGTTCTGGAGAGTGCCGAAGGTTTTGATGCTGGTGATTCGCTCTGGGCTTTCGTTCTTCCAGGCACTGTGGATGGTGAAGTTAGCTATTTTGCAAGAGGTGAGCGTCGTAGCTCTTGCGTAGCCAGCTATCCGCTAAATCGTGATTTGATGGCAGGTCATGTTACCCCCATCAATATGACAATCCCAGAGTTGTACCCATACTACACTGCCGTTACCTTCTCTGTAGATCAGAATCATCTTGGTGAGGATTTTAATTTCTTCGATGTGTACGATGCTAATGGTAACCATATGGGTCAGTTTGCTCGTAATGCAGAGAACAAGTATGTTGTAGATTATGAAGGAGAGTTTGATGCTGACCAGTATGATAATACTTCATGGCGTATAGTATTCGACTCGGAGCACGCTATCGTAGAGACAAACATAAATCTCGGTGACTTGACCGACTATACGGAGCACACACACTGGATGAATGTTCCATATCTCTTTGCGGAGGATTTTTCTAATCTTGCGACATTTGCTGCAAACTATAAGGATGGACCATATACTTCAACTAGTGCCGCAAGTACTCCAGCTGTAGATATTTCGCAGTATGGTATTAGTACGGGTTGGACAGGTGCTCGTGTAGGCTGCGATGCTGCGGGTACATCAATACTTGTATCTGGTCGTACGGACTACGTTATTGCTGGAGCAACACGTGCATATGGTCGTTTGGACTCTCCTGCCCTAACGGGTATAAAAACGGATAAATACGTTAAGGTAAGGGTTGCATTTGACTACGGTGGTAGTCGTAGTGGTGGTAGTTGGTCCTATGCTGTGGGTAGAGTAGGATATACAACGACTCCAGGTCTTATCAATGGCTACGCTACGCAGTTCAATAATAATGCCGCGTTCTCAGGTATCGATGGTGCTGTTGAAGTGCCAGATATTCCAAAGTCAGGTTCCGCGTCATCATTGCCACTTTCTATGGAGATAACTATTGATAACTGTACTTCGGATTATCGTATCTCTTGGCATGTTGGTAGTCTCGGAACAACATTTATTGGTAATGGTTATCAGTGGATGTATGTGGATAACGTTAAGGTATCGATTGTCAAGTAAATAACACTATTAAATTATAAATCTTTTAAATTAATCTAATTATGAGAAAGTTTTTTACAATCGCATCGCTTTTTGCGTTGACTCTTTCGGCATGTTCGGAGGAGGTCGCTAATGGCGAGCAGAAGGGTGAAGGACGAGTAACCATCGATTGTGTAGCCTCTACTACAGTCGTTGAGACACGTGCTAATATCAGCTGCACAACTCCTGCTGCAGAGGATTTCACTCTTAGAATTGAGGGTGTGGGTCATACCTATACCGCAGAGTATGCAAACATTGCAGAGTTTAACGCTGACAATTACCTTGTGAATGGCCAGTATAAGGCATCGGTCGTAGCTGGCGATATCAACGAGGAGGGCTACGATAAGGCAACCTTTGTTGGTAGTGAGGAGTTCACTGTTGAGCCACGTAAGGATACTCAGGTGAATATCAAAGCAACTATTGCAAATGCGCTTGTTAAGGTTGAGGTGACTGAGAACTTCGAGCGTTACTTCGAGGGTGGCCACACTCTTACTCTTACTACTGCAGCAGGTAATGAATTCGATGTTACAACTCAGACAGAGCCAATCTTTATCGCACCTACTACATTTACTATTGGTGGTACTGCTGTGAAGCAGCCTAACCAGTCTGGTGTTGAGGGCGTAGAGGTAGTACTTCCAGAGTATAAGCCTACAGAGGTAAAGGCTCAGACACTCTACACTGTAAAGTTCGATGTTGAGAATGCTGGTAGCGCAACTCTTAATATTACTCTTAATGAGACGCTCGTTGAGTCAATCGATATTGAGCAGGAACTTAATGATAATGCTAAATAATAAGTAAAGAGATATGAAATCAGTAGTTAAATTTTTAAGCATCGCCGTTGCTTCGCTCTCTATGTTGGTGTCGTGCAACATGGACAATGTTGGCTATATTGACGATGAGAATGCTGCAAAGAGCAAGATCGGTTATTTGAGCCTTGGCGGCATGCAGGCTGAAATAATGGCGGATACCGAGAATTTTGATTCTCCTTCAACTACACGTGCCGAGGGTGTAGATATCAACAACTTTGATGTTGTTATCACAGATAATGCTGGCGAGACTGTAGCGTCATTCAAGTATGGCGAGCGTCCTCAGGAGGCTATCGCTCTCGAGGCTGGTGTATATAATATTGCTATGAGCTCAGCAACCATGAGCGGTGCTGCATGGGAGTCTCCTGTTTACAAGGGTGAGAAGGAGGTAATCATCACACGCAAGCAGACTACCGAGGTTAAGGACCTCGTATGTAAGCTTGCTAACATTAAGGTTACTGTTGCCTACTCTGCAGATATCAAGGATCAGCTCGATCCCCAGTACACAAATATGACTGTAGAGCTTGGCGAGAGCAACCTGGAGTATGCCTTCGCTGAGGAGCGTGCTGGTTATTTTGCTCCTATCGCTGTAGAGAACACTTTGAAACTTACCTTCAACTGTCGTTATGTTGGTGAGACAAAGGACATCATTATGACAAACGAGATCAAGGGTGTTAAGGCTGCTCAGTGGCGTAAGATTAACGTTGTTGTTCAGCACGCTGCTGATGGTTCTGCTACTATCGGTATCGTTTGTGACACATGGACATATGATGAGGAGATTACTTTCGACACATCTATGTCATTGATGGAGGAGGTTATTCCTGATGATACTGATGCTCCTGTAATCGTATGGGAGGGTCATGACCTTGCTGAGGCGTTTGAACTTACTGACGATATGTTTGATGCAGATGGCAACTTCACTTCAAGCATCAACTTGGATGTTGCTGCAAAGTCAGCCTTGAAGTCACTCGTTGTAAAGGTATCTTCTGATAATGCTGACTTCGCTACTGCATATTCAGAGATTATGCCATTGGAGGAGGATTTGTGTGCACCTACTGTATCAAACGCAATCCTCAAGATGATGGGTTATCCTACAGCTGTTAAGGGTGAGACTACTGCACGTTTGAAGTTCGCTACTCAGACCGATATTCTCACATCTTATGAGGGTACTCACACATATGAGATCACAGCAGTGGATGTTAATGGCGCAAGCACAACAGTAACTCTTGTTATCAAGTATGGTCAGAATGTAGCTCCTCAGATTGTATGGGTTGGCTATGATATCGACAAGCGTCAGACAATCAAGACTGGTGATACATGTATGATTCGTATCTCTGCACCTTTGGCAATCAAGGACTTCGAGATTGAGATCGTTTCTAACGCTCTTACTCCAGAGGAGTTGCAGGGTGTAGGTCTTGCGTCTGAGTTCAGCCTTGTAAACTCTACAGAGATGTTTACATCGCTTTCAGGCCTTGGTTTCCCTGTTGGTGATCAGGTTTACAACCAGACATTGATTTCAGAGGATCAGCTCAACATTACAAACTTCCTTGGCATCCTCGGTATGCTTGGTGCTGGTGACCACGACTTCGTGATGACCGTGACCGATATGGAGGGTAACTCTACTACTAAGACTGTAATGATGCGCTTCGAGTAGCACAATTAATGTTTAAGAAACAATGACTATTATGAAAAAGTTATTAGCATTGATGAGCGTTATACTCGTTGCAGTATCGTGCTCAAATGATATAGATAATAGTGTCGAGATGGCGTCTGGTGAGGGTGCAATGCGTTTTGGCATGGCTATGCCCGCAGATATCTCGGCAGAGGATGTGGTTATCAAGATTTACAAGGTTGAGAACGAGGAGCAGAAGCTTATTCGTCGTTATGAGGCTGTGGCTGACGTTCCCGAGTATCTCTCATTGCTTGAGGGTGACTATGTTGCAAAGGTGCAGGTAGGCGAGAAGCATGCTGTATCGTTCGACGATAAGTATTACTATGGTGAGCAGTCTTTCTCTGTTGAGAGCAGCGTTGTAACACCTGTAACAGTTGATTGTAAGCTTCAGTCCACTGTTGTAGCGGTAAAGTACGATGCTACAGTTGCTGAGAAGCTCAACGAGGGTTACTTCACAACTGTTGCTATTGCCGAGTCATACGACTCTTCAGCTATTGCTACAGGTGACGTTCTCGCGTTGACTTACATGGAGTCTAAGGAGGGTTATGTTGTAATGCCTGAGGGTGAGACATCTCTCTACTGGCACTTCGAGGGTACTCATCCCGTTGAGGGTGACATCGTGAAGGAGGGTCTTATTGAGAATGTCAAGGCCTCTGCACGCTACACCATCACATTGAAGTACTCTAAGGATGCTCCAGGTAACCTTGTATTCGAGGCTACTGTGGATGAGTCTGTTGAGGAGTTCAACGACACTATCATCTTCAGCCCAGATCCTACACTCCTTGGTGATGGCTTCGATATTGGCGAGACACAGCTCTCTACAACTGCATCACGCGCATACAACGTTGCATCGTTGGCAGCAATCAGCACAATGACTATGTCTATTGATGGTGTGCAGTATGACCTCTTGAACAATGCTCCTGCGGGTGTTGAGGTTGTAAAGACCGATGACCTTACCTACAAGGTTGTTGTAAGCGATGAATTCTTCGCTGAGGTTGCTGGTGGTAGCCAGGTACTCTCATTCTTCGTTCAGGATGTTGATGGTGGTAAGCTTGCAAAGGAGATCAACTACCTTGTTCAGGGTGTTATGCCTCTTGCAACAACAGATTATGACCTTTGGTTCGGTAATGTGACATTCAAGGCGATTGTTCTCGAGAGCTCATCATCTGTAAAGATTGCTTACTCGGCTGATGGTGCTACATGGACAGAGGTAGATGCTGTTGCGGGTGCTGACAATACATATACTGCCGTAGGCTCTAACTTCGCTGCTGAGAAGAACTACACATACAAGCTCGTAGTTAATAACGCCGCTGCTGGTAAGACTCTTGCACACCAGACTGCTGCAGGTGCTCAGATTCCTAACGGCGACATGGAGCGCTGGAGCAAGCCTACATGGTGGTTGCCTTATGGCGATGGTGATGCAGCGTTCTGGTTGACAGGTAACGAGGGTGGTAACATGGCAGGTGCTACACTTACCAAGCCAGAGACTGATGTTCGCCCAGGTTCTACTGGTACTCAGTCGGCTTACCTCAAGTCGCAGAAGGCTGCGGTGATGGGTATCGGTAAGTTTGCTGCTGGTAACCTCTTTACAGGTACCTTCTCGATGAGTGGTTTGGATGGTATCGTAACCTTCGGTCGTGACTTCAAGTTTACAGCTAAGCCACAGAGCCTCTCATTCTGGATTAAGAACAATGAGGGTACTATCGATGAGGGCTCACACGCAACTGGTACTGATATCTATACCATCATGGTACTTATCACTGATGGTACTACCTATGCAGTAAACACCAAGGATACCTCGACATTCCTCAAGTTGGATCAGTTGGGTAATACACCTGGTATTATCGGCTATGGTTACCTCACAGGTTCTGACTCACGTCCAGAGTGGACCATGGAGACAATCAACATCACATACCGCGAGGATATGCAGAATGTTAAGCCTAAGAAGATTGTTGTGTCATTCACACCTTCGGGCTATGGTGACTACTTCTGCGGTTCTACATCATCGTGGATGTACGTTGACGATATCGTCTTGAACTATTAATCAATATCTGAGATAGTGGTGACTGGTGTTGCCACTATCTCTTACCTTCTTATCAATGAAGAGATTTTATTTTACTGTTCTCGCCATGCTTTTAGCAATAGGAGCATCGGCACAGGACTCTAATAATGAAACACCTGTAGCTACTCCTATAGCTGTTGACGAGGTGCTTACTCCCAATGAGGCGCGCCAGCGTCGTGGCTTCTCTACGGATGAGTGCTTTGTTCCCAAGGGTCAGTGGATTTTTGGTGGTACAGCGTCATATTCTACACATACCAACGAGGATTACAAACTTTTGGTTGTCGATGATATCGACTCGAAGGGTTATACCGTCAATGTTGCTCCCATGGTTGCCTATGCAGTAGGCAAGAATATGGCTTTGGGTGTGCGTTTTGGTTATGGCCGTACGCTCTTGGTGTTGGATAATGCTTCGGTTTCGGTTTCTGGTAACGATTTCAATGTCGACTACTTCCACCGACTCAAGCACTCCTATACTGGTACACTCTTCTGGCGTCCATACATTCCGCTGGGCTATAGCAACCGCTTTGCTGTCTTTGCTGAGGTGCAGTTGAACATGTCGGGTGGTCAGTCAAAGGTTGTAGCCGAGAATGGCATCATCGAGGGTATGCACAACTATGCGGGTAACTACTCGCAGACGTTTGGTGCCTCAGTTGCCCTGCAGCCTGGTATCGTAGCCTTTGTGACGGACAATACCGCTATTGAGCTATCTATCGGTGTCTTTGGCATTGGTGTGGATCATGTCACACAGATCAAGAATCAGATCGACGGTGGCAAGTTTATGTCGTCAAATGCGAATTTCAAGCTGAACTTCCTCTCTGTGGGCTTCGGCGTATCGTTCTACTTGTAAAATGCAGTCAACTATGAAGAGAATTATACTATTTATGGCTGCTGTGTTTGGTTCAGTAGCAATGCTTCATGCGCAGGAGGTGGCAGAAGTTGCGAAGGTGTCGGCTGACGCTATTGCTGAGGAGAGCGTAGCCAAGGAGACTCGATTCTTGCCTATGCGTCAGCGTGTAGATCGCAATGTTGGTGACAATAAGTTTGTCTATAAGGGTGAGTTCATGCTCGGTCTTACGGCCTCTTACGGCAATTTAAACTCGGAGAATTCCGATATTATGCTCTTGCTTAATGGCATTGATGTGGGCCTTCGCAGCACTACTGTTCGCCCATTCTTTGCGTATACCTACCGCGACAACCTTGCTGTGGGTGCACGATTTGGCTATGAATATATCAATGGTGATCTGTCGAATATCGATGTTAACCTCGGTTTGATTGCCGAGGGTATGGAGAATATGAGCATTGGTGACCTTGGTCTTATCAATGAGAGTTTCTCATACTCAATTTTCCATCGTCACTATCTCGGTCTGGATCGTCGTGGTATTGTGGGTGTTATCCTTGAGACTGAGATGCTTGTCAAGAACGGCACTTCGCAGTTTATCGCGGGCGGTGAGGATGTAAGTTCGTCGGTTAACCGTAACTTTGCTGCACAGCTCAACGTAAATCCTGGTATCGGTATCTATATCTTCCCTCAGGTGTGCGTAACTGCAACTGTAGGTATTGGTGGCTTGAGATATAACAACATTCGCCAGTATAACGATATGGGTGAGGTTGTTGGTCAGAGAGACCACTCGAGTTTGGCCTTCAAGCTCAACATTACAAATATTCAGATTGGTATTGTAGCCCACTTGTGGAGTAATAAGAGTAAGTAGCTATGCGTAATATATTCAGATACTTGGGACTCGGCATTATTGTAGCTGTGTTGAGTGGTTGCATCGTTAATGATGTACCTTATCCCATCGTGAAACTCGATATTCTCGGCCTCGAGGCTGACGGACTTAAGTCGCAGCCCGTTATCAGCGCTGCGAGCCACACTGTGACGCTCGAGCTTGAGGAGACTACCGATATTCGCAATGTGCATATCTCCAAAGTCGATATGACCGAGGGTGCAAAGTCGGATGTTGCCTTTCCTGGAACCTTTGATTTGCGCCATCCTCTCTATGTGAACCTCTCGTTGTATCAAACTTTCGAGTGGACTATCACTGCAACGCAGAGCATCGAGTACTACTTCCGCGTAGAGGGTCAGATTGGTGAGTCGGAGATCGACCCTGTCGGCCATGTCGCTACGGCATACGTGCCTATGGATTTCGACCTCGCGAATGTCAAGATTCTTGCGGCAAAGTTCGGCCCTAAGGATATCACGACTTACTCTCCCGACCCCATGTCGTTGACTTCGTTCGATGATACGGTTCGTAATATAACAGTTAGCTATCATGGCGATATTGAAGAGTTGTGGACTCTTCGTATTATCAAGAAGGATGTAGAGGTTGAGTTTACAGCTGTTGACGCATGGGCAAAGCGCATCTGGCTCTATGCTAATGGTCGTGCAGACTCGGAGCTCGGCTTCAGATATCGTAAGGCTGGCGACGATGAGTGGATCGAGGTTGAGAACGTAACGATTGACGGAGGTAGCTTCAAGGCTTGTGTTGATGGTCTTGACACGCTTACGGAGTATGAGGTTGTTGCCTACTCTGGCGATAACACCACTAATGTTGTTGCTGTAACTACGGAGGATACATTCGCACTTATCAATGCGGGCTTCGAGGATTGGTCGTTTGCCAATAAGTGCTACTTCCCATACGCTGAGACGGCCTCACCATTCTGGGGTACGGGTAATCCTGGTGCAACATCACTTGGCGAGGATTTCAACCTTACAACGCCTAATACGAGCGATGTCCGCCCTGGTAGCTTGGGTAGCACCTCAGCGAATTTGCAGTCTATGTTCCCCAATATGGCGGGCGTAGGTAAGTTTGCCGCTGGCAATCTGTTCCTTGGCCGTTTCGCTGGTACGTTCGGCACAAATGGTGTTGTACACTTTGGCCGTCCTTGTTCGGCACGTCCTGTGGCTCTCCATGGCTGGATTAAGTACACTTGTGGCACTATCGATAAGGTTGGCAAGATTCCTTCGGCACGTCCTGAGATTGGCATTGGTAGCAATGATGAGGGTCAGGTGCTCGTTGCTGTGGGCGATTGGAGCGCAGAGGTGTATGGTGGCGATGCGGATAGCCCTGTGGCTATTGATACGCGCGATGAGAGCACCTTCTTCAATACTAAGGGTGAGAATGTTATCGGTTTTGGTGAGATGATTCTTACTGAGTCAACTGATGGCTGGGTGGAGTTTACGCTTCCTTTGGAGTATAGCTCTACGTCACGCATCCCAACACATATCGTTGTTGTGTTTACGGGTTCTCACTTTGGCGACTACTTTACAGGTTCTACACAGAGCTGCATGGTAGTCGACGATGTAGAGTTGATCTATTAGTATTATCATATTTAAATAATAGAGGGAGGCTAAATTTAGCCTCCCTCTATTATATTGTTAGTTATGGAGATGACAGTAGCGTAAAAGCATAACATATTGCGTCGCTACAGAGTACATACTGAAACCGGAGTGTAATCTACATGGGGGACTACACTCCGGTTTATCTATCTTGTTACGATGTTACTCTGTAAGCACAATTGGTTTACCGCTCTCGACGAGATTGTATAGGATATTCAAATCTACAGCCTTTGCTACACCATCTTCAGTGTATTTAAAGCTATACACCACACCATCGCTATCGGTATAGTAGATATCGATACTATCATCCTCCCACGCGAACTGATACTCTTCACGCAGGTTGAGGTCGAACTTTCCATTCTCCGTGATTGTTATCACGCCAATTCGTGCACCAGTACGCAGACGCACGAAAGCCACAAAGGCATCCTTGGGCACGGCATAGCGTGTACCACTCTTTTCGTAGTATATATCGCCCATGATATGTCTTGTGTCTATTGAGAATCTCTTTTCCCAATAGACGACCTCATCTGTCTGGGAACTAATCATTATATCTCCACCCACTGTAATTGATGTCTTCTTAAATGGCAGGCACTTACGCTCACCCTCCTGATTTACAGTTATGTTGGTGATAAGGCGACCAAACTCATCATATCCCGATGTTGAAGCATCCTTGTTGTGTGCAGGGGCAAAGCCATACTGGCGTTCAGCGCTGCGCTCGCGTTCAACAGTATAGATAAAGCGACCAGCCACAGTAGGGTGTTTGCGCAGCTTGTCTGTCGTGATATTGGGGTTGTTTGCCGTGAGCCATGACGGGTCTATACGACTATAGTCAATATCAAGCATCGGTGCGTCGATGTATATCTCGAACTCAGTGCCGAAATGTTCGCCGAAGGGGTGTACAGATCTGCCATCCGAGCCCTTGAAACTGGTTACGTCGAATAGAATATCTACCTCCTGGCCAGGCTTATAGCTGAATTCTACGTCGTCGATATTCTCCTCCTGTGATCCATGCACTTCGTTGCTCAAAAGCGCACTCTCTTGCGGAATTATCGTTGGTTCACTGTCAGCGTTGCCATCAGAGATTCTTATCTGTGCAGCAAAGCGATAGGGGCGATAGTGTGCAATATCAAATATGGTAGAGCGATACTCATTACCATCGTAATTACCAGAGTACCTGCTAACGTTGTCACGAGTATATTCGAATACATGAGGATTCATTGTAGTGTTTGATGATACTCGTATTACATCCTTATTGTATGAACTATTCGTAAGCATATAGATGTTGTATGATCCATCCTGCTGCAAACCATATTTAAACCCATCAGTCTCCTCGTAACCATAGGTTCTGAATGCCATGACTCGACCACTGGTGCTCCAGTTATCCTCGTTGATCATCGTCACCTCACCTTCCCATGCCAAATCTTTGATCTCGTCATACTGACCAGGATTATCCTCAAAATACTCGTCGTAGAAACTGAGATACTTGGTGTAAACAAGAAACTCATCACGGCCATTTTTATGCCACTGTTCGCTACCATAATTCGCTGCGTGGTTCAGCGGTGTGTATGAGCCATCGCTCTGTCGCTCCTGCAACATGATGGTAAACACAAGTGGGTGAGCGCGCTTTTGTGGTACGAGCATGTAGTATAGCTCCTCATCGTCCGCGTACATATTGCCATAGGAGTGAAGACCATCGACAAAGATTCTACGGTGGGCATGGTCATAACCGCTGAATATCGCATTCTTGGTGATTGTCTCAAAGAAGTTGGCCTCAAGGTGCACAGCCTCTGTATCGCCATCCTTGTGTTTGAGGATAGAACGCATGTGCAGACGATGTTTTCCGGGTGCGGTTACGGTATAGGCATACTTGTAGTTGATGTCCTCCCAGTCGGCACCAAAGTAACCCTCCTCGCCCTTGATATATACTGGGAGCTGCTCTCCTGAATCGGAGCGCACATCAAGATGGTTTGCCGATACTAACACCGTAAATGGGAATAGTGCATTGGGGCAGGTCTCGGGAATGGTAAACATTACGGTGACATGCTCGTCTGCCACACCATATATCTGTGATGATATCCACGATGGTGTGAAGTGCTGGGTACGGATGATGTATATCGTGATTTTACGCTGCAGCTTGCCATGTTTAATAAGTAACGTACCCACCTGCTGCTCGTTACCCTCGTACATAGGGTATAATCGCAGTGTCACCTTGCCCTCGCCAGTAGATGTGTTGTAGTTGTTGGTGATGTTGTTATATGCCAGGTTGTTGTCAATCCACGTTACTGTGGGTGCAACGCTATCGCCTTGATTGCCTTTGGTGTACTTATATGGGAATGTCCAGTCGGTACCGGCATATATGTCGCTGCTAAGCACGTAACTTGTCTGCTCCACCCATAGGGTCTCTGTTCCATCCGTAATCTCGTTTACCCACTCGTCGATAGAGATCCACGCATTGTTTGATGCGGGAGATGTTAGCGCCTTCTCGAAGCTATCCTGACCATAGGTCAGCATGCCCGTAATCACAATATTGTAGTGGTGGTTACGGCGAATCATGAAGTTGCCACCGTCGGTATTTTGCATCACAATACGATAATATTTGTCATCAGCATCTGTCTGGTTGGGTCCATGACCCTTGATGATAACGCTGATGAGTCTATCGCCCGAGTTCTCGCTCTCGAAGATGTAGTCAACGGGCTTGGTGTTGATATCCGAGATGTCTGACATCAGTGCCTGGTTGTTGGGCAGCGTCACAAACTCCTCGGTCTGCTCCCAATCCTCTACAAGGTCAAACTTTAGGTCGGGATGGTGGGGTGCCACAGTGCCGAAGGCGGGGATATTTACCGTGCGGAAACCCGTAACATGGAACTTGTCGGTCTCCCAGTCATCTATCGTAATCTTCGCCTGATTTCTAATTAGCTTAATGCCGTTATACTCTTTCCCATTGATTGTATATGTTAGTTCTGAAAGCTGATTGTGGATAGATTTGTCACTTGTGCCGTCCACCTCGAAGCGCGACCAATATACAAGCATACCCGAGCCACCCTCCATGTTTGCTACAACCATACTCTCGGTCTGTCCGGGGAAGTCTCTCTCGTCGTAGAGGCCGCTACTATGGTTTGCCAGGAAGTGGATGATGCGCGTGTGGTTGGGAATTACAGCGGTGTACTCGCCACTCTCCGAGATGCCGTCGTCGTTCTTTGTTCCAGCCACAAGCTTAGCCTCCTCGGAGCTGATGTAGAGACCAAATTCATTGAAACAGAAGAGAGTCATATTATTCACATCCAGGCCATCGGGGTCAACGGCGCGTGTGTTGATATGCTTCGTGGGAGATGATATATTTGCGGTGAAGGTAATCCTGGTGTATCCTTCGGGTACATCATCTACTACAGGTGTAACGACCACATCCTCCTGCACGCACGAGCCGAGCAGAAGGAGCAATAGTGTGAATATGTATATGATTCGTTTCATCTCTTCAAAAGTTTAATATGCATCTCTCACGCATCGAATAGCGACATCTTCAGCATCCCACTTGTTGGAGTATGCTGGGAGCGTAGCACCATTGTTGCCGGCTGTATTCTGATGGTTATATACGGGACCATTTGCACCCATATAGTAGCGACCATTCAGCAAGAAATCAATGGCATCTGCCTCTTTACCATCACCACCCTGAAGCTTAATGATAATATTCAACTCTGCCTCAGTTGGGAGTCGCCAGTTGTCGTAAACCTCGCCTTTGGTTCTGCCATCATCATTTACATCCTCTACCTCTACATAGTTCTTGCAGTGGTCGGCAAAAGCTACCAGTTTCTTGTCGTTTGGCATACCCGACAAACCACTATACGTCGAGAGCACAGCACCCAAGCGCGATGCTATGACGAATGATGGTGAGACGAGTTTAGCGTTGTCCTCATCACCTGCCGTGTAGCCATACTCATCCAATGCGGGACGACCAATAGTATATTCATTAGACGATGCCATCACACGAACATGGTAATTACGAACATTATGATCCTCACATTTACTAGTTCTCAGTACCCACCCGTATGTAGGTCTGTAGTACGAGCCGCCTGTTTGCTCGTAATTGTAATAATAAAAGTTAATAGTATAATTCTGACTATTATTTAGCTTACTACCTCGTACTTTTGAGCCTGTCCAGCCATTAGTACCACTCTGAAGTTCATTTGTATATGTGTATCTCACAGTCTTCGTGTTCAAATCCACATTGTCTATTGTATATATACTTACAATGTGGTCGCCCGCATATTCGTATGTTGTTGGCTGGTCACCCGCTGCTGGTGATGTTGTGCCAACATTATTCCTGAAACCGTGTCCTCCCGATGTGCGATAGTAGTAGTCGTCGCGATAGGAGTACCAGGGTAGGTTGTTGGTGATATAGATAAGTGGATACTGCTCCACATTTATTATCTCTTCCATGCCCTCTTGGTTTCTTACCTTAAGCTGGAAGTAACGAATGGTGTTGTTTGTTGGTACACTGCTATGCACAGCTACATTTCCCGATATAGCCTCCTCTTCAACAGTACCATATATGGTGTTTAATATACTTCTATCATTAACAGACACCTTTTGGTTGTACTTATTATAATAGTAGCAGCTACCACTGACATAGCTAACCGTAACTGGCGATGATGATGAGTAATATAGTTCATCGAGCAGCGTGTCAACATTATACATATATAACTTATTCTTGTTGACCTTGAGATACTTAACCGTGCCCTCGCCCGAAACCTCTAGATCAATCTTCTCCCATGGTGCGGTGAAGTAGCGAATATCCTCGATTATCTCAGGCTCGTTGAGGTCCTCGGCACCTGGGGCATTGAGGTTGATGCGCAGGTCGTAGAAGGTGTTGCGCTTGATGAGGTGATACGAATTGTCGCCCTCGCCCTCCTTCTTACTAAATGATATCTGATAATAGTTGTTCACATACTCAACCTCATCGTAAATCATCGGAATCATAACCACCACAGATGTACCCCTATCGAACACCTCGTCCTTATTCCATGTGTGTGAGTAGCAGTAGAGGGTCAACTTTATCTGATAGTTGGAAATATTACCCTCTGCATCCTCGATAGGTATCAACTCGAAATATGGGGTTTGTGAGATTGTGGATGACTTCCAATATGGATTTGCCCCTGCATCGTTAAGTGGATAGCCTCCCTCAGCCGTGAGCGTAGTTCTGATTGGCATATTTCGCACCATATATCCGCTCGACTGCGCCATAAGCTCCTGGGTGAGGGTAACCATATCACCTGGCGTGATGGTTATCTGCACCTTGGCAGCAGCACGACGCAGCGTAACCTTAACCGTAACATCCTCATCGGTATTTGGGTCGTTGATAACAATATTGCCTCCCTTAGCAGGCTCGCTCTCACCCATATAGGCGATGCCATCCATCAGGAACATCTGAGGATAGATAGATCCTTGAACACCATACTCAATGCCCGAAAGGTGGATGTATTTGTCGGTTTGGTCGAGCTTCAAGAATGTGTCATAGCCTAAGATATTGCCGTTGTTATCGTGGTATGCCGAGCTTGGCAGCGTGCTGTTGGCAATGATGAAGAAGCGGTATTCGCCATTCTCCACGAAGTCTTTCTTGGTCTTTGAAATTTTCGCCTTGCCCGTGGGCGTTGCCGAGACATCTACACGCTCATAGTGGAAAGGTGTGTATGTGCCGCTGCTATACTCATAAATTACTACATCGATATGGCTCATGGCAGCCTCACACTCGTTGTCTGCCACCTCACCGCGTGTATCCACGCCTGGCGTCTTGAAGCTAAGCGTGATGTAGTTGTCGCCATTTGGCATTGGCTCGTCGTCGAACACTGCAGAGCATGACACCGCTATTAGCGACATCACAAACATGACAATTATATGTAGTATTCTGTCTCTCATACTCTATGGTTACTCCTCATTAGTCACCTGTGCCGAGGTGTGTCTAATGTTTATAATCTTGGGGTTATTACCGCTGTTAGGCCATCTGATATTATCGTACTCACCATTTACATATAGGTTGATATACTGGTCAGTCCACTTCTGATAATACGAGATACCAAACTCAATCACTGTACTATCTGCGCCATCATCACTCAATGGGAAGACTACAATATGGTACCACTCACCTGTCTCACACGCACCGATATTTCCCTGCTTGCCTTCTACACCTGAGTCGAAGATGGCCTCATTGTCTTGAACAAGTTTGTTGTTGACCTTATACACGCGAAGCTGATAGTTCTCCTTCGATGCTGTGAACGATGGCTTCCACTCAACATTGTTGGGTGCCAAAATCTGGAAGTAGCAGTGGAAACCTCCATACTCGGGGTTACCCGCATCATAGTGCATTGTTGGCTCCTCTGTTATAACATAGTTTGACTGCTGTGAGCCAGTGAGATTCAGGAACTCGCGAGGCACAACGGGATTGTGATATGTTGGGTACGTTAGGTCATGCTCCTCATACTCTTTGCCATTGCCATCCCAGTCCTCCGCAGTCCAGTCTGCCACGGTGTACTCCAACTCGAGTCTCGATCCCGCGATGCTGAGCACCTCGAACTCGTAGATGTGGTTGCGCACGATGTTGTAGTGGCTATTCTCTTCGGGTGCGCCATCACGATACTCGCAGAACGATATAGCATCCTCGAAGTACTTCGTTTCGCCATCAACGGTGAACTCAAGACTTATCTTATTGCGCTCACCTGTGTAGTTGATGTTGTCATACTCGGTGATATATACGTAATAGTCTCCCGTCTCCTCATCCTCGATAAATGGCATGTTGAGGGCTGCGTGGCGGTAAATTCTAAAGCAGTTCTCCTGGTCGAGAGCCTTTGTATTGCTTGCCTGTGACCAGCCACTTGGAAGCACATAACCCGTCTGGTTGTAGTATTTGAGGCTTGCCGAGTTTATCGTTGTGCCCTCGCTCTTAAGCTTGTCACACAACTTAACTTCAATCTTTGCTGCGGCACGAAGCAAAGAAATATCGCCGATGTCGAGGCTGTAACTACTGTATAGCGGTGTTACATCCACCTCCGTCACGCCCCACATAGGTATTGCCGACTCTTCGCTTGTGGGGTCTAGCTGCGCCTGGCTGTATGTGATATACTCCTCGCCACTTGAATTGTCTGCGCAGTTGGCAAGCACCATAAAGCGGTAGTCTCTCTCATTTTCGCTGTTTGCAGCGATGTGGTCCATAATCTCAGCGGGCACCTTACCCATATACTGGAACTCGGTGTGCGCCTCGTTTACAGGCCAGTAGTCGAAATCGTCGATAACGCCGATACGCTCACCCTCCGCCGTAAAGACTACCATGCGTAGGTTGTCATGTATGATGCGTATATCGAATGGTACGCCCACCTCTGAGGGATACTCCTCATCCCACGATGCTCGCGTATGCTGACCGCTGAGTGACACTGTAAACATCACACCATACTGCTTGTCGGTAGCTATGACGCATCTCTCCGCATCGAAAATGCACGATGCCGAGATTATGCTCATAACAAGCAGCAGGATATATTTTACAGCTCCTCTCATGGGTGTTTAGTCACTTATTAGTTTAGTCCAGTGTCGTTTAGCACCACTCTCCACGAGTTGATGTAGATAACCGAACTTACCCACTCTCCCTCGTCGAGGAAGAGCGTCAATGTATATTCATCCTGGCGGTCAAGATACTCCTGATCGCTCATGCTCTCTCTGTAGTAGCTCTTTACGAGCAGTGCGTAGTCCGCCAAGGGGAGGCGCACAAGGTCTTCGCCTGTCTCGCGGCTCTTAATGTATAGTATTGGTGACTCGTCGGCTCTCATGCGACCTATTGTGAGCTCTGCGAGAGCCACGTTTACCTCGGTCATGGTGCGTGTAGCCTGTTCCTCCATCTCGGCTGAGCCAGTTGTCTGATACCATGCCGAGTATGTTATCTCCTCATCCTCGAGAAGTGTGTTGTCCCAGTTGTATAGGCCGTTGTCGTCCTTAATCTCAAATATAAACTTGTCTGCATCCACGTCATGACCCGACATCTCGTGTAGCAGGATGCGCACGGTGTTTGTATCTTTCATTAGCGACATAGTCTCGATGTATGTGCCTGGGGCATCAGTCACGTCAAGGCTCATTGTGCCGTGATATAGTGGCAGGAGGTCATCCTCAACGGTTGCCTCACCATTTTCGTTGTGCTCGCGGTGCATCATTACCTGTAGCTCCTCGAGCTTTGTTGTGCCAATCTTTGTGTCGGCTAACATGTCGAACGACTCCTCGTTCATAAGTCCGCCCCATGCGAGGAGCGTATAGTGTCCAGGCTCGAGTTGGAGGGGTATCTCGAATGTACCCGACGATAGAGCCTGCTTGTCAGTGGTGGTAATCTCCTCGACAAGTGTGTTGTTCTGGTCGAAGATGTAGAGTGCAACGGAGTTCACCTCGTTGGCAAAGGCGTCTGCAAACTTTATGTTGTAGTCATACTTGAAGCGTAAGCGGTAGTACACGCCGCAATCTCCCTCACCCTCGAAGATAAGCCCATTCTTGCACGAAGATGCCGCCAGCATCGCCACCACCATTGTCGATGCGAGAAGTAATCTTCTGAATATATGCACTCTGTTCATTTTCTGTGTTATTAGTTATGTGTGGGTGTTACCCAATGTTAATTTTATAAAGGGGCTGTCGAGCGAGCCGCCAGGCAGCCCCTTAAGATTGTCTATTACTGTTCGATGTTTACGCCCTGCTTAACAACCTTCCAAGAGAGAACGTTGATGCGAGCAGCTACGTAAGATGCCTCATCCTCAGTAGGATACTCTGGCTTATCAACAACGAAGTCCTCGCCGTCGTATATAGGTGAGCCATAACCCTTGATTGAGTTGATATCAATCTGATAAACGTGGTTACGAACTACGCCATACTTAGCAGCAGCAGTACCGAGGTGCTCGATATCTACATAATAGTATGTCATACCGTTTGTGTAAAGCAATGCAGGCTCAACACTCTTAAGATATTCGTTAGTCTTAACCACATTGTCGCCAGTTACGCCATTATCACCAAATACTACATAACCATTTGTGGAGTTGTACTGCCACCAAGTTTTAGCCTGACCATCAGTTGAAAGCTGGAAGCCTACCTCGTATGCTTCAGCGCCTACTGTCTTACCTGCAACAATCTGAATATCATCTGGCTCGATAGATTTGTAATGATCACCCTCATCATCAGTATAACTATAGAACAAAGTGTACTTAAGTGAGTTTGCAACAGCAATTCTCAAAGCCTCGTTGCCAGCATACTCAGTACCATACCAACGAGCAAGCTCAAGTGGAGAATAACCATCCGCGGCCTGACTATCAGCCTTCACAAGCTGACCCTTAAGGATTACCTTAGTACGAAGATCCTCACCATTGGTATTCTCACCACAGTAGGTATAAGTTGAGCGAGTTTTGTAATTGTCATCAGCCTCAGCTACAGCAAAACCATTTGTTGTTGGGAAACCTTTTTTAGTCTGGTCATCAGTGGTGTACTCCCAAGAGAAACTATCGGTAATAGATGTATCCTGTGACTGTGCCCAGTAGCAACGGAAGTATGGAATATCATTCCAAGTAAGACCCAAAGTTGCAATATCCCAATTTGCGATATTCTTAAGAAGGTTTGATGTTGCATAGTCGTTGTAAAGCTCCCACCCGTGAAGTTTTACAAATACCTGAATGGTTGAAGTCTCACCCTCAGAAACTACAGGCGTAGTCTCCTTCTCTGTATCGAATATGGTGTTGTTTGCTGTAACTACAACCTTTGCTGCGATACGCTCAACATAAATCTCTACTGGAGCAGCCTTTGCGTCATCAGCAGTTGTCTTGATATTAGCAGCGGTAAGGGGAACTGCATCAATCATCTTGTTAGCACCATCCATATATACAGAGTTGCTCATTACATAACCATCGGTATCGTTACCAAGAGTTGCAAGCATTTCATGAAGTGCTGTCAATGAATATGCTGTGTTTGCATCTGGTGTCCAGTTGATAACTGCAACAATCTGGCTAGGATAAACACCCTTATAGGTATTCAAAACCAAAACAGCATTGCTTATATCTGAAATATTTTCATTCTGACTTTCTACGCTTGTTGAAAGAGTCAATGACAAGTGGTTCTTACCATCACCAGGAGTAGTTGCACCACCATTCTCATGAGGAGCTACATTGAATGGATTACCCTCTGCATCAAAGAAGAAGAAGTATGCAGTCTTTACTGCGCGCTCAGCAGTTGTACCCTCCTCATAGCCATAGGTATCCTCTGCTGCGCGAGTGTCATTGTCGGCAGCCATAAGGTTAATGGCGATATAAGACTCCTCCAACTCACCATTGTGGATAGGTGTGTTGTGGTCGTCAATCTTATCAGCACATGCAGCGAAACCAAGAGCTGCAAGGGCTATAAATAAATACTTTTTCATATCGGTTTCTTTAATTTTTATTCGACATTATATTCGTTCTTAACAACTTTCCAAGAGAGAATGCGCACCTCGGCAGCAACATAGCTGTGCATATCCTTTGGGCGCTCGGGGACCTCGACGTCGACATCGGAGTCGTAAACAGGGGTGCCAAGACCCGTGATAGTCGCGATGTTGACCTTATAGACATGGTTGCGCACAACACCATACTCCGCATCGGAGTCCTTACGGCCAAGATGACGAACATCGGCATAGTAGTAGGTCATGCCATCGTTGTACAGCATGGCAGGATCAACATCCGCAAGACGCTCATTAACAGCCTCGGCAGTAGCCGCCACATAGCCCTCGGCACTGGAGTAGGTGAACCACTCCTTTGTATCGGCCTCCTCAGCCAACTGGAAGATGACCTCGTAGGCCTCTGCATCTACGCCCTCGGGGGCTGCAAAACCACCAACAAGCATGATGTCTGTCGCGCTGATGCCCTTGTGCTCACCACCATCAAGGTAGTAGAGCTCGTTGGCAAGAAGCTGCGCCACCTCCGTGCGTAGTGCAAGCTCGCCAACGTAGCTGTGACCATACCATACTCCCACCTCCACGGGGTTACCCTCGCCATCGACAAGCTGTGCCTTGATGATAACCTTGGTGCGTGGGTTAGATACCTCGTTGTCCTCGCTGTCCACCTCTGCGGGGCGAGTATTCTCGCCGCAGTAGGCTACATCGCTCGTTGTAAGGCCATTTGCCCAGTCGAAGGTGTTATCGGCGGGGAAGCTACCGGTGTATGATGCTGCCCAGTATGAGCGGAATCTGTTAGGGTCGTTCCACAAGAAGCCAACCTCGCTGCTCATACCCCACTTATCGGGATAGATATGCTTGAGTATGATAGAGTGTTTGTAGTCGTTGTAGAGCTCCCATTTCAGCACCTTAGCATATACTGGCTCGCCGCCCACATTAACCTCGATGTCGTATGTGGCATCCATGCCCGCAACATCGCCATTAGCCTCAATCACAACCTTTGCCGATATGCGCTCGACATATATCTCGATGGGGTTGGCCAAAGCCTCTGCCTCCGTCTTACCTATATTATATATAGTAATGGGGTTTGCCCTTACGACCTTGCCCTGCATGTCGGCATATACCGCATTGCTCATCACAAAGTGGTTGTTGTCGTTGCGTATTGGAGCAAGCGCGTTGTAGAGATTCTCGAGTGTGTATGATGGCTGAATGTATTTAGCATCCCAGTTCAACACCGCCACGATGTAGGCGGGGTATTCACCCTTGTAGTTGTCGAATACAAGTATCTTATCCTTAACATCCGAGACGTTGGGACCCTCATTCGCATTGCCCGTCTCGCCTGGCTGTGTGCCATTGCTCCTAACGTCGAATGAGAGGTAGTTCTTGCCACTCGTACCATTCACGGGAAAGGCACTGCCATCGCCCTTGAAGAGGAAGAAGTGCACATTCTCGACATAACGCTCTGCGGCATCACCATACTCAAAATCGACATCATCGGCGCGAGTTGCAGCATCGTCAGTCATGAGAGTAACAGAGATATATGACCTCTCCAACTCCCCCTTGACGGGGGAAT
>JAEIGA010003448.1_pt1 | contig 24769 bp, 36 predicted proteins | sample 9270691 | NCBI WGS metagenome assembly JAEIGA01 (sample SAMN17057246, study PRJNA624740) | gut metagenome | biome: biome; isolation source: fecal sample | host: Bos grunniens | place: China: Xizang | collected 2019
GACGATGTCGATGTAGCCTTCTATGGCGATTTTAAGGAATTAAGTGAAGACGAAAAAGAGACCGTCCGGGACATGGTGCGTCTGATGCGCCAGAGGAAGGAGAAGCGGTCTCAGTAAGGAGGCCGCCGTGTTTGAACTGTCCCAATTTTATAATTACTGCCAGCAGAATGCGGTGGATGTGATCCCTTACATGGGTATGCCCTCCCCCGGTGCCACGATTCGAGACGGCGAGGACATCGCCATCTTCTTGGATATCCGGTCCATCGATACCCTTAGGCAGCTCAAAGGCATTTGCCTGCATGAGCTGGGCCATGCCGCCACCGGCGCACTGCATAAGGTCAGCAGCCCATATGAGACCGTAGAACGCAGCGAATACCGAGCCAACCGATGGGCAGCACAGCAATACCTTTCTGTAGAGGCCTTTTATGAAGCCTTTGATGCAGGCTGCCGTGATCTGTGGGAGCTGGCAGAATACTTTGATCTCCCGGAACAGGATATAAAAAATGCCCTGTCCTACTGGACAGAGCGCCGCGGAGTCAATTTTAACGCATAATCAACCGGCAATGCCGGAATAAAAGAAAGAGGTACCATCATGAAGAAATTTATTGCTCTCATCCTTGCGCTGTGTATGCTCCTTACATTGGTTGCCTGCACACCTGCCGAAAACGCAGATGCAACAAACGGATCCACTGAATCCGGCACAGAAGCTACATCCGGAGGCATTGATACCGACGAGAATCTCCTTACTGTAGATATTACTCTCCCCGCTTCTATGTTTGCAGAAGAGGATATGACATCTTTTGATGCGGAATCTTATGCAACAGAACAAGGTTTCATCAAGGCCGTTCTTAATGACGATGGCTCTGTTACCGTCACCATGACCAAGGGCAAGCATAATGAACTGTTGAGCGAAATGGCCGCTTCTGTGGAAGAATCCTTCGGCGAACTGGTTGGAGCAGAGGGCACTCCCTACATTAAGGGAATTACCCACAACGACGATTTCTCTGCCGTTACCGTCAAAGTAGATCGTGCTGGATACGAGAACGCTATTTTTGAAATGACGCCGCTCATCGTCGGTATGAGCGCCATGATCTATCAAGCATTCTTAGATATGGAGCCTGTATGCGTTATTACAATCGCAGATGCCGAAACCGGCGATACGCTTAATTCCGTTACCTATCCTCCCGCAGAATAATAAATAAAAACGCCCTCTTGGCGCTACCAACACCAAGAGGGCTTGCAGAAAACCACCACACATCACTATAGGGGGATTCTACCCTTTTAGGGTAACATACCCGGAAAGGAAAGTCAAATGAAAAAGAAAAAGCAGCCTATCCGGCTGCCCAAAATTACCATTCTTCCATCCGGATCCGCTTTTACCCGAGTAACGATCAATGGCGAGCGCATCTCTATCACCAAGCCCACAGAGGAAGAATGCATCGCCGAATACATCGCCCTAAAGCACGGTGCCAAGGAAGCCGAAAAGCGGCCAAAAACCAAAAAGAAAACCTTGGACGAAGCGCTCACAGACTACATCGAGAGCCGCCGGGAATTCAAATCCCCTTCCACGATCTACGGCTACGAATCTTATAAGCGCAGCACATTCCAAGAAATGATGAAAGCGGATGTATATACCACCACCGATATGCAATGGCAAGCGGCGATCCGCAAAGAAATGAAAGCAGGCCACTCCCCTAAGTATATCAAGAACGCATGGATGCTCATGTCGGCTGCCATTTATGAAACTACACGGCGCCGCCCGGAAGTCATGCTCCCGGAAAAAGAGGTAAACGAAAAACCATACCTTGAGCCGGAGCAAATTGACACCTTCGTTGCCGCTATCAAAGGGATGGGGCAAATCGAGATTGCCGCCCTCATGGAGCTCAGCAGTCTCAGGCGCTCGGAAATGCTGGCGGTCAAGCCGGAGCATGTGGATTTCGAAAAGGGCACTATCGCAGTCCAAGGCGCCAAGGTTGCCGGCGGCAAAGGCAAACTGGTCCACAAGAAGCAAAACAAGAACGATACCTCTCGCCGCGTGGTACCTATGATACCGCCCCTGCGTGATGCTCTTGAACGAGCAAATCTCTCCGGAGAATATGTTGTAGATCTCACAGGCGGCTGGATCTGCACCCGGATCAATGAGATCTGTAAGGAAAACGGCCTTCCGGAGGTAGGCAACCACGGACTGCGACACAGCTTTGCTTCCCTTGCCTATCACCTGCAGATTCCTGAAAAGATCGCCATGGAAATAGGCGGCTGGAAGGATGCCGGCACCATGCATAAGATCTATACGCACCTTGCCCAGAAGGACATCGCAAAACGGGCGCAGGATTTCAGCAACTACTTTGACCCCGATAAAAAGGTCAAAAATGGCAATGAAATTGGCAATGAAAATTAAAAAGTGCTGAATTACCAACGGTTTTAGCGATTTTATACATGGGTTCGATTCCCGTACGGGTCACCAAAAAGAAAAAGTTCTGATACTTCGGTATTGGAACTTTTTTCTTTGTTTTTTGGGGCAAAAAAGTTATAATTCTCATTATTTCGAACTATTGAAAAAATAATTTTCCATTTGCAAAAATGGTTTTCCATTTATTTCATTGCCATTTTTGGGTGTCATTTTGGCAATGAAATTGGCAATGAAACAAAAACCGCCCCTCCCCGGGTAACCGGAGAGGGGCAATTCTTTATGCTTTCTTCTCATGCTGGGTGCCGAAATAGAAGGACACCACACTGGAGGTGATGATCATCACATTATCGGAAGCGATGTCACCGCGCAGGGCAAGCACCGCAAAGACAGCCATCACTGCCATGGTGACGATGGTCTTGACCTTGATAAGGTTCGATGCGTTCTTTTTCAGGGTTTCCATATGTACCTCCTTAATCTTTGTAATGGGAAGCTTCGCTGACAGGATCATCGATGTTGAACTTTGCTTTCAGAAATTTCTTTACATCCCCGTTCCCGCCCAGTTTCAAATACTTATGCCCTGCGACGATTCTCTCGCCAATAGGCATCTCATTGCTCATAATGGTCAGGCGCAACAATGACATATAGTTTTCTGCAGAGTGTTCCTTCAGATCTGCAACGGTTGCATTAAACTCATCAATGCTGTTTTTTGCCTTGTTGGCAACTTTGATGACCTTTAACGCCGCAGCAATGATGACGCCCAATGCAGAAAGCAGAGCGGCAATCTTGATGATAAAATCTATCGTTTCCATCTAGATCACACCCCCAGCAGTTCAGCCCAGGTGTCGGCATCACATTTGCCGGTTTGGGGCAGGCCTTTTGCCTTCTGGAAGTTCTTGATGCCGTTTACGGTGGCACCGCCGTAGCTGCCGTCAGCACCGTAGGTCTTGCCGTCGTTCTCCATCTTGTAGCCCTTGGCCAGCAAGAGCTGTTGCATGGACTCGACGCTGTCATTCTTGTCGCCCTTCTTCAGCACGGGGAGCTGCACGGTGCAGGTCTGTGCAGGTGCAGGGGCTTTTGCTGTCAGCTTGCCACGCTTGACCAGCACCTTGACGATGGCCGCGGCGCACTTGTCCGCATAGGCCTCGGTCAGGATCACCGGCACGTCTGTGGCGCTGTCCATGAAGCCCAGCTCCAGCAGCACGGCGGGCATATTGCTCTCACGCAGCTCGTGGAAGTTGGCCGCGGCCAGCGGGGTGGACCGGTTGCCTCTCAGGCCGGTGGCCTCGATCAGCGCGTCGTAGAGGTCCTTCTGCCAGTCGATGGACTCCTGGCGCTTGGTCTTAGAATAGCGGTAAGCTACAATGCCACCGCCCTTGCCACCGTTGACGCCGGCGTTGTGGTGGATGGACAGATAGAAGTCCGCCTTGAAGTTGTTCGCGGCGTTGGTGCGGGCTGTCAGGCTGATGTCCTTCTTGCCGGTCGTGTCGTCCGTGCGGATCAGCTCCCAGCCGGAGTAGTTCTGCAGCAGCTTCTCGACTTTGTCCGCGATCCGGTCGTTCAGCCACCACTCGCGTGTCTCGTTGGGGTCCAGCTTTTTCATGCAGCGCTTACCCGGTGTGCCCAGGTAATGTCCTGCAGTCAATGCAATTTTGAAGGCCATAGTTTATCACTCCTTTTTGGTAGCACCACCCCGAAAGATGGTGCTTATTGTTACATTACTTCACTCTGACCCGGATTGTTGAAAATCTGGTCAGCCGGGACTTCGCTTTCCAAAACTGCGTAGAACTCTCTGGAATTTACAGCGAAGTCGTAGTTTGCACCACAGGTTGCCGTGGTGGTGCGATAGCCAAGGAAGGCATTGCCCTCTTGATCAGTAAAATCGTAGGCATTGTCATGCAGGACATAGCCCTCGTTTGGTGTAACAAAATACGACCTATGAACACCGTCTTGATAGCATTTTTGGATCGTTGCATTCGCAATAGGAGAAGGTTTAACTTCTTCATAGGCAATGATATTCATATAATCACACCCTCCTTAACAGTTCCAACACAATGTGTTCGTGATATACTCTCGCCAAGTTGTTCCATCTGGGGATGCGTTGCCCTCTGCATCCAGATAGCCCCATGTGGTAGCGCCGAATGTGACGGTTGTGGTGTATTCCTTGCCAGTGCCTGTAAAGTTTTTCAAGCAGGAAATAACGCTCTTTGCGCTTGCTAAGGATAGCGGACTGGCCGAAAAACTGATAGTTTTGTCGATAGTGCCTTCCATTGTCAAATTGACCAGCTTGCCACATCCAGCGAATGTATTGGTATAGTCAGTGATGTTTTCACTCACAATCATTTTGTCTATGGTATGGAGTGCGCCAGTCCAACCAAACATATTTTGCACATTCGTTGCTACGGCAGACCCAACCACACCGACCCTTCTTACACCCGAATCATGGCAAAACATAAAAAAGTTGGTACAATTTGAGCAATCCATTTTTACCCCCGCATTGCGCAGTGCTTCAGCAAAATCATCAACCCAAGAGGACTCTTGTAGCATTGCACTCACAGAAGTTGGGTACATATCGTACTTTGGGCGGAATGTTGTAGAATTCCAGTTGCCAAACGCAAACGCACTAGTATAGTTGGCTCTTTTGCCGTTCTGTTGGAATACATCCCAAAAGTCACTCCACTCTTTCTGTCTGCCCACCTCGACCAGTTCAGCAGGAGCAGAAACAAAGCCATTTGGGAAAGCAATAGCTTCGGTCTTTCCTGTCTGCTCACGGATAGCATCGGCAACAGAAGTCAAGTCAGAATCCAAATGTTCCGCATCAACCACTTTGTAATTCGCCATTAGTAGCTACCCCCTTCCCAGGTCGGGAGTGCCCGGAGGACAGCTGTGACCATTTCAGCCTTGTCATCGTCGGTGTAATAGTCAGTGCCCTTCACGGGTGTATATCCGGGGCTACCTTGCGATCCGTTGTAAACGGAAAACTGTGCCACCTCACCATTGGTCATGGTGACTTCGATAATATTTTCTCCGCCATCCAGATTAGAGGTGAACACCTGCTCGATGGAACTGATGCCAACGGCTTCGCCGCCCCCACCAAGTATCTTTTCGGGCACTCCATAGATAGCAGCAGGAATTAGAAGCCAATCTTTTTCATCACCATTGCCATAACAGTGCGAAAAAAAGATTGTTGTGCTATCAGCCCTCGTGGCATACCGTCCAGCTTCCTGAAGTTGCACTGTTTCATCGGGGCTGGGGATTCCCTGCGCTGTTGAAGCAAGAACTGTTCCGTCACCACGAAGCATATATTGGAGGAAAACATCGATTCCAATGCTCGCCTTAAATGTAAACAACAGCAAGTCAAAATTCTCCGCACCTGCATCAAGTTCAACTGTACTATCAGAGAAATCGATCTGGGTATCCTCGTTTTCCCACAAAAGAACAGGGTCGGTTGCATCGTGGATTATACCGGCAGCATTTTCAGCTTTGGCAGCTGCCGCCTCCGCCTTGGCCGCTGCAGCCAAAACCTCTTCCACCGAGTTATAGTACTGCTCCGCAACCTTGCTCCCCAAGCCAGGGACTTCTTCCACCACATAGGGGATATTCCAGGTGCCAATCTGGGTACCGTCCGCTTTGGCCATGATAAGGCACAATTTACCGCCGCCCTTGTTGTTGAGCATCTGGGTGATCAGCTCCACCGTTACGGTGTTGCCGGAGATGGCAAAAGCGCTTCTGCCGTCGATGGCAGAATAGTTCCCTTCGCCGCTGGCACCGGAGTACCAGACAGAGAATGCTGTGTCTTCCGGGATTTTATAGCCCTCTGTGCCGTCTGTAATGATTGCTTTGAATTTCCTGCCAACGTCCCCCTGTTTGGTGTACAGAACAGGGATGACTGTCGTTTTTTCATAGATGTATAATTTGATCGTCTGCATTTTTCCACCCCACATTATTCTTTGATATACCAAAGCTGCGCTTTATTGCCAGCATCATATAGTGATTTGGGCTAGTTGGTACCAATAAATCTTTTGGGTCAGCACCTTGGTTGTTGGTACTGGGTTGCCGCTTTTATATGTCAACACAACCTTGATTCCATCCGGTTCCATAGATGCTTCCTGCTTCCATGTTGCCGTGCCCGTGGCCGATTTTATTGTTACATCTTTGTTCGACGAAAGGGTTGTTCCGATGTCCCAACCACCGATCGTGCCACTTTGGGCATCAATCTCACCCTGAAGGTGCACATCATTGGCATACACTGCACCGTCTTTTGTAACACCAAACTTTCCACCCGCGCCGAACACCCAACCGCTTATTGAACCAGACCCACCGATAATATAGGAGTTGCCTGTGCCAGTTGACATGAAAGTTCCATCTTTGTATCCCTTGCCAGTTGGGGTTTTGTAGATGGAATTGTTGTCTATGTTCCAGCCAGCAATCGTTGATCCTTTGGTAATGACCAAGCTTGCGCCATCAATAAGGGATGCACTGACTGTGCCGCTTCTGAGATAGGATGCGTTGATATAAAGTTCGCCATTTTGCATGTACAAGCCTTTGAGCGCACCGTTGTTTGTGAGGGCGTTAAACACCCCACTTTGCGTCAAAGTTCCTTGCCCAGCTATTTCTGCAATCGGCTTGCCGGACACAAAGAGTTCTGAAGCATTGAGTTTCAGTTCACCCTTGTCAAGATCAAGGTAGAATGTGCTTCCATCTTTCGATTTCAGGACGCCTGCCGTAATCAAATTCGCAAGAAACTCCCCAGTTTTGATATAGGATGCGTTGATGTACAGTTGGCCATCTAGCATATACAAGCCTTCAATCTTGCCGTCATCGGTCAGCTTTTTAAAAATCTGTTCCTGCGTCATTCCGGCAAAGGCGTTTTGTGCTGCTGCGGCAGCTGTTGCAGACTGAGATTGACTGTTCACCGCGGCAGCTGTATCCCTCCGACGGTTTCCGGTGCACTCCAAAGTATCCATCTGGCCTTTTGTAGTCTTTGTCATGACAAGCATGGTCAAAGGCACCCCTTTCTTGTTGTACACCTCTACAATACTGCCGGCACGAATATCCAGGCAGATAGGAACGGTGACCTTGCAGGGGGTATACGCAATATCCGCAAGTTCCTCCTGGATCACCAGCAGATGCGGCAACAGATCTTCCGTTATCCGGGCATTGAGAATGGCATTGTCTGTGATGATGTAGGAATTCTCACCATCTACAGCCGCCGGCCACAAAGCACCGTCCGTGCTGTTGGCCAAGCGGAGCCGTACGGCATTAATCTTTTGAGTTGTATAATCCTCGTAGGAAAGACCGTTCTGCAGGTAATACAGTTCCCCTTCGGGAGTGATGGTCTTTCCGGACGGCTCATACCACGCAAATTCGATATTTCCCTCTACATCTGCCCGGCAGAAGCGGCAGCAGATCTCACCAAGCCACTGCATGATCTGACGGCCGGTAACTGCAGATCTCGTAAAACGGGGCACCGGAAAGCCTGCATTCGGGACATCGGTGACCTTGAAAGTCAGACCGCAGGCAGCACACACCACGGAAGCAAACTCCGTCAGTGTATAATTCCACTCATCCTGCTTGTTCAAGGCGTGCAGCCAGTCTGTGAGGTCCTTATCCAGCTCAGCCACACGATCATAGCCGGTCAGCTTCATCCGGTTTGCAGAGGGGCGTGTGGGTTTCTCCAGATTGAATACGCCGACCTGCATCGGTGCATTGTCGCCATCCTGCTTCAGCACCGTCACACGGGTGCCGGCAGGAATGTCAAGCACACCGCCCGGGGTAATCAAAGTCACCTCCAGGGCATTAGCGCAGGTGGATCCGATGGTCAGATCCTCACCGCTGTTGACGCATTCTGTTAAAGTCACACTCTGAATCGCATTGACAGAATTACTGCCGGATGAGATTTCCGTCCCATCCGGCAGCTTGATAATTGTTTTCAGCATAGGCCCTCCTAACACTCGATAATGGAGAATGTATAGTTCTTGCAAATGCCGGTATTGGCATTCTGAACAGTGATGCTGTGCTTGGAACGGTATGCCCGGAAAGAAAGCGGACTGCCGTCAAAGTCACGGCAGTCCACCTGAAAATCTCTCTTGCCCCGGAACAGGGATTCCATGTATAAGTACTCATCCTTATTGAGGAACGCATAAGAGAGCGGAATCTTCCGCACGTCCGTTCTCAGCACCACTCTGTGCATAAAGCCGCTTTCATCACGGCCGGATTCCGAAGAATCCAAGTCCTCATAGCTGATGGCGATTCCCTCATCCGGGGCAAGAATCGGCTGACCATCAATAAGAAAGTCTTCCCAGTGTTTTCTCATTACAAGCCTCCTTTGATAATCGCCATCTTCTGATTGTGGCGGTTAGCTGCCTGGCCGATGGTGGTATCCCCAATCTCGATGCCCAGGACGGCCGCAAGGATCTCTCGCAGGGCCGCCACCGTGGCCTCATGACCGGCGAGATTGGCAGCTTCATAATCTGCCATAACCGTGGCAACAGCCTCCTGGATCGTCGACAACGGTGCCTCGATGTTGGTGCCGTGACGCTGGTCGCCCACCATAGCCAGGAAGGGCTTGTTCGCAGGAAGGACTGCGCCTTTTGCTAATGCAGGTAGTGTAAATTCCTTGTTCCAGTCATAGCTGGAATAGAAATTATCTGCTGCCGTTTTTGCGGCATCTCCCGTATCCCCCGTATCCGTAAAAGCAAAGGTAAGGCCGAGTAGTGCCAGACCGCCAACAATGGCAGCGGCCGCAAGGCCAACACTCCATGAGGTATGGAAAACCGCAATTGCAATGGCAGCAGCTGTTGCTGCAGCAGCTAATGCGCCCAAAATGGTAATTACCCGCTCAGCAGGAGATAGTTTATCCCAGTTTTTTGCCAAAACAAGCACTCCCGCCACTAAGATGCCAATAGCAGCTGCAAAAAATGCACCCTTCAGGCCCGCCAGTGAAAGCTTATCACCCATAGTAGCAATTGCTTTTCCCAGATTTTTCACAAAGTCTATGACTTTTTTGGACGTGTTGTATACCCAGAGGCCAGCTAAGAAACCTATTACCACGGTGGCAATATCTTCCAATGTGTCTCTGTTATCTCTCGCCCAATCAGAAAACGCAGTGAATACAGATGTCAAACCATCTATGAAATCGATAATAACTTGCCAAAGGAAATCACGCAGCGGAACCAGCATATTCTCCCATATCCATAAAAATGTTGGTTCTATCGCTACCCAAACAGCATCTAGTGCTGTCACGGCTGCAGAAATCAAATCTAAGGCAGAAGGTATCAATTGCGTCAGTGCCCAATCCGCAAGCGGAACCAGCACATTTTCGTAGAGCCAGGCGAGCCCTTCGCCTATGTTGGTTGCTAAAGGTTGACAAGCGGTAACCAGGCTATCAATTGCCGTCTTAAGCGGCTCCAGTTTCACCAACAAGTTAGAAAACAACTGATCTAATGGTCCTGCTGTGCTTTCTACTGTAGTGATTTCAGGGCCTATGCCACTGATTGCGCCGGTGGAGTTGGAGGGAGCGGAGATAGTATCACTCACCGCAGCAGCGGAATCATGCGCCAAAATATTCAGTTCATCGAATCCAGCGAGAGCCTTCTTGGCGGCTTTCTCCGTTTCCTTAACCGCCTCAGTCAGCGCTTCCTGATTCTCAACAGAGGCACCGATCTGCTCAGCCTGCTCTTCCAACACCTCTGTAGTACCGCCGGTAAACAGTGCTTTGATACCCTGATACACGCCCTGCGCCAAGCCAATCACCATCTTATACACGGCATTCAGCAAGCTGGGAATCGCCTTTATCAGCGCAATTGCAATTCGCTCTACGAGCATAGGTGCCAATCTTTCGATTGCATAGCCTATTCCCACCAGCGACCGCTCTACAACGGGAACAATATTTTGCATATACTTCTCGAGGGAGTAGACGAGATCTGCAATCGCCTTATCCAAATCACCGCCGCCGGACATGGCAGCCAGCACGTTCTCCCATGCAGATTTAGTCATTGCCGCAGATCCGGAAATCGTACTCTCCGCCTCTTTTGCTGTAGTGCCGGCAACTCCCAGCTTCACCTGGATCTGATGGATAGCCTGATACACATCGCTGAGGTTGTTGATATCGTACTTTACACCAGAAAAGGCCTCTGCATCCTTCAGCAGCCTTTCCATTTCCGTCTTGGTGCCGCCATACCCCAACTTTAAATTATCCAGCATGGTATAGTTCTGCTTTGCAAATCCCTGATACGCAGTTTGGATATTTGCAAGGGGCGTACCCAGTTTATTGGCGTTATCACTCATGTCCACCATGGCCATGTTAGCCACCTCGGCAGCCTTCTCCGTATTTCCGCCGAGGGAGCTGATCAGACTTGCCGAAAAACTGGTGACCGCCTCCATGTATGCATTTGCCGATACACCAGCCGTTTTGTAGGCATCTGCAGCATAGGCTTTCACCTTATCTGCAGACTGCTTAAACAGCGTTTCAACGCCTCCTGCAAGCTGCTCGTAAGCCGCATACGCATCCACTGACTGTTTTGTCACAGCCACGATTGCCGTTGCAGCTGCTGCGCCCAACGCCGCTACCGCCTTGCAAGATGCAGTCAAAGCGCTTTTTATTCCTTTTGCTCCGGACTGTATGCCGGAGGTATCCAATTTGGTTGAAAGTGTAACTCGCCCATCGTGTTTGCCAGCCACATCCACACCCCTTCCTACTCAAAAAGTGAAAGAAATTCTTCCTCTTCCTCGGTTAACTTTTGTGGGAGACTCACCTTGTCATAGTTCTCACGGTAAAACTCCTCTTCCCACTTTTCAAGATTCTTACCTTTTTGCTTTTTTGCTCGGATAGAAACGATCGTCGCAAATGTACACTCACCGATTTCCATATATCCTCCGATGAATGTCCACCAGTGGGTATACACACCCGGCATCCGCACATCATAGCCAAGAATGCGGCTGATTGGCGGGGCAATCTGCTTAAAATCCTTCTCCCAGTCCATGAGCGGCCGGCGATCATGGCCGGTGTTGCCGGTATCATCACAGCTGATAATGCGAAACATCTCATTAACAGCGGTCTGCAGATCCCGTATTTGATCATAATCTTCATAGAAGATAATCAAAGCGCATTGCACCCGTTGGTCATCGTTAAGCTCCGGGTCATTCAGTGCGCTTATGCAGCGGAGAACGATTCTATAATCACACCGCTCGCGGATCTTGAATTGTTCTCCGTCTATAGTCACTGCCAAAGGCAGATCATATTCGCTCGTCATTTCTTCACATAATTGGCAATGTGCTTCTGCATCTTCTGCTCAACAGCAGCATTTGCCTTCTTGATGTGCTTTTCAATCTCGGGCTTAATGCCCTCGATGAATTGCATAATGAAATAGTCGCCGTTCACAACGGCAAAGGGAGAACAATGCTTAAATACCACAGAGGAGATATCGCCATTGAAGGCAGTATCCAGCTCCTCACATACGATATTGCGGATCTCACGGAAGCGCTCAATCGCAGAGGCATCCTCAGGCGTTCCGTCCTGCTTAAGCTTAATATCTCCCAGATCCTTGGTCCGTGCCTCGACCTTGCCCTGAAAATCCTTCATCCGGATAGCCAGATCCGGATCGTTGGGGTTGAAATAAATATTCTGCACATCACCGTTATCGAATTCGATAGGGAATGCCAGCTTGCCGGTACTCAGTTTCATAATAAACCTCCATATGTGTAGATACCCCTTGCCTCACAACGGGGCAAGGGGTATCCGATTTCGTTAGGCCGCCACAAAAGTGGGGGTGCCGTTCTCCATGGTCACAGTACCCTTCTGAGAGTCGTTGGAGAGCATAATCTCGATAGGCATATCCACATGGGAGCTACCACCGATAGAAGTAATGTTGATTGTGCAGTTCTTCTGCAGTTCAGCATCGAAGCTGTTCTCCTGGCCAATGTATGCATACACGATGAGCACATTGAACTTGGAAAGCAGCTCAGGCGTCTTGTTCTGCCAAATACTGTGCAGTTTGAAATTCAGCTTAGAGCCGCCCTTCACAGTATTGGGATCCAGGCTCTGCTTAGGCTCCCACTTGGTAACAGAGGTCTCTGTTACGCCCAGGATATCGGTGACGGTCTCAGTAGTGGGGTTCAGTTCGACAGAACTGTCCTCTACGCCCTTACCTACCAGCTCCCATTCGGGTTCTTCAGTATCGGAAACATCCACAAAGGTCATCAGCAGCTTACGAGCAGCCTTGACGCCTGTTGCCAGGTTAAAATCCTTACCCATTTAGTTCACCTCATAAATCTTGATGTAGTTGATCGAGAGCTGCACCGTGTAGATAGCAGCTCCTTCTTCGTCAGCGGCGTACAGCGCACCATTTTGCGCCTTCACTGTCTCCATTTTCGGATCATCTCCAAAAACGGGTACCAATTTCCGGATACTCTGCTCCTGGACCCACCGCTGGAAGTCCATAAGCCAGGTTGCGTTGTCAGTGGCACCTTGGTCATCACCGGGATCTTTGAGGAATACGAAGTATAGCGCAAAGTTGTACTGATTTTCCACAGTGACATTTCCAACGATGTCCTCCGTGCGAGACACCTCTATAACGCCCGACGGGTCAATGCTGCCGTTATCCGGGTTTTGCGAAAAGTAGTCAACCTTCAAATCCCGCATCCTTTCAGCTCCCGGATACGATGACACCCACTTCCGGATTCGCTCAAGGTCAGACACTCTATCCCCTCCTGTTCAAATAGCGTTGTAGATCTGCCGCCATTGCCCGGCCTTCGTTTGCTGACAGCGCTCGGTCCCACCGCGGACCGGCTTGTGGATTTTTTGTGCGTGTGTACTTCAGGTCTCTGCCTGTCCGCACTTTTACACTCCCCTTGCGAGATCTCCATCCCTCAGGGGTCATAAAACCCGCAACGCCGAGCTTTGGATCAATCATCACCTTACCGTAAAACAAATACTTTGCATATGGCGTATTGGTCACGATCTCAGGCTTTTTGATATTGGTCTGGGCAACAGTGACCTTGTAGGTCATTCCGGACAGAAATGGCATGTAGCGCTTAATGCGCTTGAGCACATTTGCCGTATGGAACTGTTGTACATCACCGGTCTCATTCAACCCTTTATCCTTGAGGATCTGCCCAACGCTGTTCATTTCCAGATAGGCGACAGTTCCGTCTGGTAGGCGGTAGAGCTCGGTTTTTGTTCTCATCCACCAGCCTCCGTGTGAACCAGTTTACCGTTCCAGTACTTAGGATCTACATAGCTGACAACAACCAAGCCGGGCACTTTAGCAGGGATAAGGTCTGCCCACGCCTCACGGGTGGCTACTTCAGGGCCTTCCCCAAGCAACACCTTATCCCCCACAAAAACCGCCTGAGCGGCGCCAGGAAGGACCAGGAGAAAAGAATTGGATTCTTTGCTCCCGGTCTTATCCACAGTTTGATTTTTGCGAAAGTCTAAGAACGCATTGTTGTGGACAGTCCTCGCGAACTTATCACCGTCTTTGTGATAGATGGTAACCGTTTGGTTGCACAGTCTGCTGTAGTCAATGGGGGAAGAATTATGCAAAAACAGCATTATCCCACCCCCCGGCAGATTTCCAGATACTGACACGCACACCGGTACAACTCTTTCGCCTGCGCCTTGGGGCTAATATCGATGCTGGCCGCACCTGCATAGCTAACAGACACAGACCCAATGGAGGCAGATGCAACCGCTCCCCCTGCGCCGTTCTGAGCTGCTGCAAAATAAGCCAACGCATCAGCCATGGCACAAATGGCCATGGCCTCAGCATTGTCATTCGGTGCAGTAACAGTATAAATCCGTTTGTACCGGGCGAGTTCTGCTTCAGCTCTCGCCTCAAACAGATCCCAATCCAACCCCGGGATAGAAGAGCCCCGATAGGTGTTTGCATAAAAATCAAAGGTAACCATTGGGGCAGCTCCTTTCCTTATTCAGTGCCCTTCGGCAGGTTTTCCAGCTGCTCTTTGAGGGCCTTGTTCTCCTTCTCGAGCTCAGCGCACTCCTTCTTGAGAGCGGCATTCTCCTTCTTGAGAGTGGCGATCTCATCGGCCTTTGCGTCCTTCTTGGCAATGGGCTTGCCGGTCTTCTGATCGATCTCGGCAAAGCCACGGCTCAGCATCTCATCCAGACGCTCGTCGGCAACCTTCAGCTGCTTATTGCCTTTCTGTACGATCTTCATAGGTCATACCTCCTTAGGCTTCGATGTTGAACTGGATGGCGTCAACACGCTTCTCCAGAACGAAGGCGTCGTCATAGCTTTCCTCGAAGTAAACATACTTACCGTTGGAGCCGGCGCTGGGGGCGTCGAGCTGGGCAAATGCGTACTTCTCAGGAGTGATGACGGCAGAGGGGTGCACCAGCATCATGTTGATCTGCTTGGCGCCAACGCCGGCCTTATAGCCCTCAGTGAAGTCGTAGATGGTCTTCATCAGGGCGGAGGGGACAGACTCGATCTGCACATCGTCCAGAGCCTTGATGGTGCGGCGGATGTTCTCATCACCATTCATGATGGTGCGAGCCAGATCCGCAGCATTCTTCAGGATCTTACGGGTGCCGGGGGTGATGTACAGCAGACGGCCGGACTGGGGAACGTTAGCCTCATCCATAGCAGCCATCCAGTTGTCAAACACACCCAGGATGTTATCCTCGGTCAGCACAGTAGTGTCGCCGGCCTTACCAAAGCCGGTCCAGTCGGTGTACACTTTGGAAACCAGGTATGCGTCCATTTCGGGGAACTTCTGCTCCTCGTTGAACACCTTGGTGATGTTCTGGATGGAAGCAACCTGATTGGTCTCATCCACATCCATGGGATGAACGAGGGTAGACCACTGGCGGTGGTTGCCCAGAGTCTTGGTCTCCCAAGCATTTTCAAAATTCCGCTTTGCCACTTCAATGGAATCGCGGCTGCCGTCAGTACGGCCGGTGGTAGACAGCCGGGGGATCTTGATGGTGTTGCCATCTACCCACTTGTAACGGCCGTCATTGTCGGTGCTCCGCAGGGCAGCAAAGTGCAGGACATGAGGATATGCCTGTGCCAGAGCCTGGGAGTACTGGGTTGCGTAGTTCAGTGCATTCATGTGTTACATTCTCCTGTTCATAATTATTTTCCGGTCTCCTTGGGGCGAATGCCGCCAAAGTTAAAAGAGAAGGGGTTTTCAGAACCGCCACCGTTTCCGCCGGCACCGGAGCCGGGAGAGTAAGGAGGAGGAGTGCCCACATCTCCGAACAAATAGCCGCTTTCTTTCTGCAGAGCATCCATGGCGGCCTTGATGTCTGCATCCTGGTTCTTGCTTGCCTTCAAGGTTTCCATATCCAGCAATGCCTTGATTGCCTTGGCATTCTTGCCCTTGGCGCCGGTAATGGCATCTTCGAGCTTGCGATCGAAGGCCATGTCGGCCAGCTTTGCCTCGTGATCCTTCACAGCCTGGTTGTACTTGTCTTCCCATTCCTGGGCAGACTTGCGGACACCTTCGATGTCCTGATCCTTGAAACCCTGAATAGCCTTCTGGGCTTCATCCAGCTGCTCCTTGATGTGATCGTAGTCCGCAAAGGGCTTTTTGGCTGCCTCGATGTCATGGCCATTCTCGGTCATGATGGCATCGATGACCTCCTTGCTCAGCGGCTGATCACCAACCTTGAGGTTCTGCAAAAATTCTCTTTTCATGGTTTTCCTTTCTCCACTATGCTTTGGTGACGGGGGTCGCGTCCCCTGCGGTTGACCTGATTACGCCCGGTCGAGGCAAAAATGGTATGAAAAAAGCAACTGTCCGGAAATTCCGGATAGTTGCTCTAATCAACAAGTATTTACTTTTGCTGTTAATAGAATCAATAACGCACATAAATGATTCTATCGGGAGGAAAACTCCCCATTTTCAGGCTCTTACATGCATGAATGCGAGAATTATGTACGTTAGGGCATAGAAAAACCACCAGCCAGAACGGTTGGTGGTTTAGTACCACATGACGATACATTCATTTCTGTAGTCTTTTTCCTTCGCCATTCGCACGAGCCGTTGTCGTGCATGGCCAGCATAGGATTCCCCAAACCCTGGCACATTATCGCAAGCGGAAATTTCGCCATTGGAAAGATCCACGATTACATGCCCTGCCTTCTCACCATCCTCCGGGAAAAAGTCCGCTTCAGCATATTCATTTCCGATTTTTACGTTCTTTAAGCGCAGCATAGTAATCATCACTCTCCTTTGCATAATTATATTTCTTGCTTGCCTCAATATGCGCAGCATGTTGTGTCATTCCGCCGTCCATGAGTTTCTTTTCAAGGATTTCATGCTGTAGCATTACAAGATCGTGCGGCTCAGGATTCCCTCTAATCAACCTCTGCCAAGATTGTGCCATAGCAAAGCTTGGATCAAACCGGCGAGGTTCCGGATCTCCTAAATCGCGCTCATCATAGAATATGAAATTCTTAATTCTTTGAATAACATCCTCTGAATAGCCAGTATTCTCAGCAATTCTGGCAACATCGGTTGTCATTGAACGTACTAGGCCGTAATAACGCTCAGCGTGCTTTTCTGCAGCAGATCCGTTGACATTGGTTATTCGTGCACCATTTATCGCCTTCATTGTACCACTATTCTGGCGCAATGTAAAGTCATTTTTGTAGCGGTTGGCTACCTTTTCCGCAGCTTTGCCCTTCTTCCAGTCAAAGCCGGCGGCTTCCATCCGTTCATATTGCATGGGCAGATCTGCGGCCTTGGAGAACCGGGCATATTCCTGCTTCAGCACCTGCAGACGGATCTGATCAGTCTGTAAGGCGTCCTTGTCCCCCAGTTTCTCATCAATGAGTATACGGCGTTTCTGGTTGCGGATAGAAGTTTCAAGCCTCCTCTGCCGCTGCTCAGCCTCGTACAGAGTGTAGTGCTTCCCTTCGTAGGTAACACCTTCCTCATTCTGCTGCCGGAATTCCTCCAGCTCTGCATCGGTGTACTGAGGGTCATTGACGCCAAGGATAATAGGCATAGCAGAGTGACCGCAGTTCAGTGTACCGATCCGGCGCACAAGGCTGTTATTCAGCCGGGTGTACTCCTCGTCGCTGTACTGCTTGCCCTGGTATGGCTCATGGTCCGGAGCACTACCACCATGGGCGGAGATCTCCCAACCGTCACAGCCAAGATCATCATGGTTTTGCTGGGTGATCTGCTCCACCATGATACCGAGACCGCCCATAACATTCTGCCTTACCGCAGCCTCAATGGATCTGTGAACACCGGACGCATAGTCCAGCACTCGAATTCCCTTTTCCGCAAGACCTCGTACTGCATCTCTTACAGCAGAATTGTAGTCCTGCGCACCGGTGACCACCTTCTCGAAGGCGAAATCACAAGTCTGTTGATATGCCTCAGTCAGTTCCAAAACATTGCCATGCGGCCCAACAAAACCCATGGTTTGGGTAATGTTCGTCAAATCATCCTGCGCCTGCTTAACTGCGGCATCAAGTATCTGTTGCAAAGATGGGTTCTCATCGAAAGAAACCGCGCCGGACTCTCCCAATCGAGCAATGTCATTGGCATATCCGGTCTTGGCGGCCTGCTCAAACAGAGCATTTACCTCTTTTGAGGTAAGATTTAACCGCTTTTTCAGCTCCTTCTTCAGTTCCTTCTGGGAAACACCAAGCTTCTGAGCCATCCATGCTTGATACGCGGTGGTGGATGTAAATTGACCGGCCTCGGATACCCTTTCTGCAATATCCGAAATGAGATATTCCACGATCGGGTCCGTAATCTGCCCGGCTCTGTCACGCAGAGCGGTGATTTGCTGAGGTGTCAGCATATGCGATCACCTCATTCTTCCTCAACCGCCTGCGGCATATAGTCCGTGCGAATCTTCTCCCGTTGTGCCGGTGTATCACAAGGCAAATTATAATACCATCCCAAAAGGCGTTCCGGCTGAAGCAACTTGGCAGATACCTGCTCTTTCAGTTCTTTGTACGTCTTTTCCTCATCGTAAAGAACACCATTGCCCCAGTTGAAGACAACAGAATCTTCCGGGACATCCGCAGCGCCGGTCACACGATACAGTCTGCCGAGAACACCGCAAAGAGACAAAACCTTCTTGACGGCATGCTCCCACATCTTTTGCAGGTCTGTGATCGTAAGGCTGTAATCGCCTTCAGAAGATGTGATCTCCTTGGCGGTTCGCTCCACCGCCTCCACCTCGCTGAGAAGGCCGCGTTTTAAGCCAATGATGTTTTCAATGCTGCGCAGATAATCCTGCTTCCGGGCAAGGTAGGAGGACTCACGGAGGGGCGGCGCAAAAATGGTTATGCCCACCGTTTCCGGATCGTCATCAAGACCAACAAACACATCGTCCATGATTGCGCGATTGCCCTCTTTATCCCCTCGGAACATGTCAGCACTGGCCATGATCTTGCTCTTGCCCCTCTCAAACTCTCCGTTGAGCTGGGCTTCATTGCGGTTGAGGTTGTGGATCTTTCCCACTACAGGAGCATAGATCGATACAGCATCTTTACTCCCATCTATGCAGTTCTCAGTCGGCACGCACACCGGCACGAGGCCCACAGAGCCAACCGGTTCTGTAAAGGTATAGGCATCTTGGAACTTTGCATAACGAGGAAGTGTTGCAAGCGGCACCAGGTTGCCAAGGGCGTTTTCAGTATAAGACTGGTAAAGCGCATTTTTGATGGTTAAAAAACCGTTCTCATCCACAGTCCGCCGTTCCAGGAGTGTATAGTAGTGCTTTCCCTGCACGGTTCTTTCCCATGTACCAATATCGGTTAGCTGTCCACTTGTATCTCTGCCAAAAATAAGCAAATTATTCCGTCTTACCACAGCGAAGGAAAAACCGTCTCTATCCGGAAGCGGTTTCAGCAGGCTCATGCCACCGATAAATGTCTGCTGTGCGACCTCTCCGCACACGACTCGCAAGGCATCGAGGATTTGTGCTGCAAATGCGTTTTTGCTTGTAGCCGTATATTCCGAAAACACCGCCTTCGTCAATTTCTTAACAATGGTGTGTGGTACTTGCTCGCAAGGATCTTCCTCTTTGGTCGGCTCCTGCAGGTAATACAGCTGGAACCAATCCTCAATTGCCTTCTTCATTGCGGTAGATGTAATATCCTGCGCCTGAAAAGCAAGCTGCAAGTTACTTGTGGAAATCATTTCTTTTCACCTCCGGTGGTGTTGATCACAATACGGCGCTGGGCACGAATGCCGCTCTCCAAGCCGCTAATGTATTCGTTGCGCAACGCCAGCTGGTGGCGCAGCTCTGTATTTTGTCTTTTTAGTTCTTCGATCTCAGCCAAGAGCGATTCCCTCGCCCACACCGGCAAGATCCGCTCGAATAGCCAGTGTTTAATCTTCTTCATCGTATATTCCTCCCAGCGCTCTGCGCATAACGGTGGCGCAGAAATATCGAATATCATCCATAGCGTGGTCGTTTTCCTTAACCACCCTATCTACTTCGCCCTTTTCATCCCACCGATAAAGTCCAAATTCCCTAATTGCATCTTCGCACTTGGTGCTTATCTTGATCACACCTGACTGCAACATAGCAGCTGTCAGCCGGATTCCGGAAAGCACCTCATTTTTTGCCTTGCGAACAGAGAATCGCCCGTGCCGGCGAATGCATGCAATGAAACTGGCAGCGGAAGGGTCAACGATAATACTTCGGATATCCTTGTCGCCAGCCAGCTTTTCAAGCTCTGCATAATACTCTTCATCGGTCTTCATAGAAGAAGTTGATCGTCCGGAATAGTAATACTCCGCCACTCGAATAGCCTTGCCCCGGTATACGCACCAAAGGCCGGCAGAGAACGGGTTGAGGGTACCGTAGTCGCAAGAGATATACCACTCACCGCGCTTCCGGAAATCCTCTGGGAGCTCGCCTACCGTGTGCAAATCATTGTCAAACTGGTATACCAAACCTTCCGCTACGCACCATTCGCCTAAAATGTACCGGCGGTAGAACACACCTTCATACAGGCGCTCATAGCGCTCTCTGATCGATTGGTCAAGCGATAGGTTATCGCTCATAGTAAAATGAACCCGCAGCGCATTCTTTTCTTTCTCGCGCAGGATCCAACTCTTATAAAACCAATGCTCCGGTCCGGCCGGGTTGCAGTTGAACCACAGCTTTGAACCTGCAACACTACAACGAGCGCAAACCTGCTCCACAAAGGATTGTGGCATCAGCGCAACTTCATCCAGGAGTGCTCCTGCAAGGGTAATGCCTTGTACAAGAGCATAGGAACTTTCATCTCGGCCGCCGAACAGAAAATATGCATTTGTGTGTTTTCCGTCCGATACAATCAGCTTGTTCTCGTTCCGCTTTTCTTTGATTGTGAAGATGCCGCCCAGCCAATCATGCAGATTCAACACCACATTGCGCCGGAGCGATGCAACTGTTTTTCCACATATGCAGAAGCTCTGCCCATCAAAGGTCGCCATTGACCACAAAAAGAAACCGTCCACCATGCAGACGGTCTTGCCTGATCTGACAGCGCCATCGCAGATGATGGCATCACGGTCCCGAAAAGCGGGGCGATTCCACCATGTAGCGGCAAGAAGCTGTCGCTTACTTAACTTCTGGTAGATCATCCGTATTCAAGTCCTCCTCTGTGGCTTGTACCAGCTGTTCAATAAGGTTATTAGAAGACTCGGTAGGTGCACCAACTTTCTGTTCAAACAGACCCAAATGCTTGCCCAAGAGTTCCAGGGCCCTGACCTTGTCATAGCTGCTGACCTCAATACCGTATTTGCCTTCTTTGATGCCGGCAATGGCTGCCCTTCTTTCCGGATCAACCTTTTCGGTATCAAAAATCTCAACCGTTTGGACTTTCTTAACGACCTGCTTCAGGTATCCGTCCTCATCAACTACGCTCGTCGGCTCTTCACGGACAACTACACGAGCAAAATCGGTACCGTTGGCGAAGGCTACTCGTGCCAGCTCCTGCAACACACGATCCTGCGTAATCTCTGTCCGTTTTTGGCGTTTTTGGATAGCCGCTTGGATGGCTGCTGAAACACAAGTTTTCCCAAGTAATTCCGGTCCAATGCGATCCGCTGTTTTTTCGCTATAACCCGCTCTGATGGCGGCCTGTGTGGCATTCAGATCCACAAGATACTCCGCTACAAAACGCTTCTGCTTTTCTGTTAATGCCACTCGTCACCACCTCTCTTACCTTTTTCTTCCCCAGTCCCACCCTCCGGCGTCTTCTATGCCAGAACCCAGTATACCGCCCTCCCTGGGACACACTGTTAGGAGGTGCGGGAGGTCCTGTCAAAACACCCGCCATGATACGCATCGTTGAGAGGCTCGGCGGGTTTGTTTGGTAGAACAGACAGGGCTTGAACCTGTGACCTCCGGATGTCCCGATCCGGTGCGCTACCATTTGCGCCACTGTTCCATGTCAACAAAAAGAGCCCTGGGAATGCCCCCAAGGCTCTTCTTGTTTTCTCACGGTACTATGGTACAACATTTTTTTGGCTTTTAGGGGCCAACTTTACTGGTCCAGCAGGCCATACATTGACGCCACCGTCATAATGAACTCAGAATGATACCGCCTTGCTGTCCGGTAACTGCAAGGAATCGTTAAAGCAGCCCCGTCCAAAGTGTGACTTCTTTGCCAAAAAACCAAATCAATTACCTTCAGCCTGTCGCAACTGGCAGACATCCGCCCTGTTGCTGCAATCGCCCTCTGGACGGCTTCGTATTCCCGTTGCCTGGTCGTTGGCAATTCCCGAAGAACCACTTCTTCAACGCCCCTCCCAACACTGCCGCTTCCTGGCATCCCTGTATAGTTCGGCGTGGTAGATTGCTTATGTAGGTCGGCATATTCCTTTTTGAGAGCCGGATAGCGGCGGATCATCCCCTTCACATAGCCCCACCAATCATACTTAGGTCGACTCATCGCTATCATCCTCCTCATCCTCAAAAATCTCATACTTCCTAATCGGCCGGCTACCGTTTCTTGCCTTGGCAACCTTGGTGTAAAAGCTATCCCGGGTAATCCCCAGGGCCTTTGCGCATTCCTCCGGTGTTCCAAAGATCACCAAAGGCTTGTCCGTTGCCCTTTCGTACACAGAGTAGTGCTTGGCCATTATGTGCCCTCTGCCGGCTGCTGTAGGTACTGCACCAGGCACTCCATGCACTTTTCTTCCGGAACGCCATCATCTGTGTCCACAAGCTGTTGGCACTCCGGTCGATTCTGGCAGAACCTAAGTTCGAAGTCGCCATTCGCCAGCGCATATAAATACTGCGCCAGCTCCGGATCGTCCATCCTGCGGATCAGATCGCCACGGGAAGGTGTCTCATCCGTACAAGGGCCAAATACGCAGTAGTTTACATAGCCGGGCTCTTCATACTTCCGGCACAATCCATTTTCATGATACACGCAAGCATATGTAAGGCTCATTTCTTCACCTCCTCAGGCGGCTCAGGCAGTGGCATCCAGTGGGTGACAGCACCAACCTCGTAATGTCCCCATTCATTATCGTAGTCATACCAAACATTTTTCCAACGGCATCGGAAGTCAAACTTGTCAACCTTTCTCGCATCTTTTGCAAACCAAACAGTTTTAATATAGACATCGCCAAAAAGGTTCTTGCACACAAGATACTTTCCGTCTTGCTCCGGCAACCTCTCCGTCACAGGAATCCACTTCTGCACTGTCACACCGTTGGCAATAAGGTGGTCGGCAAGTCTTTCAACGGCTTCTGGCATCCAACATTCTTTCATAGGCTTGTGCCAAATGTCGAAGCCGCCAAGTACTTCAATCAGCTTTTCTCTTGTGTTAGGCATTGTTAGCTCTCCTTAACCACAAGTTTCAGGCGGATTATCTCTGTTATAAACCAACTGGTCTAAATCGAAATAGTCGCACTTAAAAGACAAACTTCCGAAAACACCACTTGTAAGACGCTCAACACCGCCGATTGTTTCAACAAATGTTCTTGTCCGTTTCTCGTGATCACACTTGCCTTTGTTAATGCAATAATTGCATTGTTCCTTGTAATAAATATATTTTGTATTCATTCTCCCTCTCTCCTTTCTCCGTCAAAAGTGTGGTCTTTCTTCCATCGTCTGCACCAATGCTCAAAGCATTCGACATAGCCGATATAATATCCGTCAATGGCACAATGGCACTCAACATTGCCTTTTTCGTCCTTGGTGCGAATATCGTTTCCGCAGTTACAGCAGCATCTTTTTCTGTCGGCCATCTTTTGTAACCCTTTCTCCATATTGGCAGTAACCATCCTCGGTAAAGTAACCGACCTCACGAATGCGACAAAATGCAATGTCCTTGCAATCCTTACACCGCACCACAGGCACAGCATTCTCTTTTGCTTTCCGCAAATATTAGAAATCAGTGCATTGGCATCAATCGGCCGCTTTTCATTTGCCATCTCGCTTTTCCTCCTCTTTGGAACAATCCCCAGCCACCTTGCAACAGTCCAGACAGATAAGCACACTGCCTAAAAGCACAACTACTGCTGCAACGATTGCCAGAGTAACTTCACTTTGCATCATGTCATTCCCTCCATAGCCAATTGGTCACCGTCCGGAATCTCGTCCGGGAGCGATTTCTTTTTTGCATCTCGCTGCTCCGGGATCTGACACCGAGAGATGCAGTTTTTGCGGTAGGGGCAGGCGCCGCAGCACCTTACCCCTTGCGCCTGTGTGCAGGGTGTCAGCCGGCAATCGGTAGTCTTATTAAACAGACAGTGCTCCATATGTCTACCTCCTGTCAAATAGTGATATTTCTTCAAAGTTCATCGCAGGGAACTTTGGCGGGTTATCAAGCATTGCCCAGCGGAAGGGGCGGTGAGTATCAATATAACCCTCCTCTTCCATCCGGAAGCGCTTATCAAAATCGTGGACGGTGTGACCGTCCGCCTTGAATGTCACCGGACTGTCCTTGTCCCATTTGAGGAGCAGCGCCCAGTGATCTGGGTAATTGCGCCACAGGTTGCGGAGACTGTTCACGCCTTGGTTGTGACAGAACCAACAGCCATCCCGGCAGGATGTTTCGTAGCTTGGTAGCAGCATATCGTTATACTGGCAAAAAAGTCCGCACAGACCTTCTTCAATGCCGAACTCCGCCAATGGCGCCCGTTTACGCTCATTCAGCTGACCAAACCGAGCAGGCTCGTCCGCGGCGATTCCCAGGTATTCCACGATATTTCTTTTCTCGCGCCTCGTGGGGCGCTCATTGGAGAGGGGGTGTTTCCACTCGCAATTTGAGTTTCTGACACCAGGTGATTCCCGTTGGCAACGGGAATCCCTTGATTGAGTTGTCCGTAAACCTTGAGTTTCTGGCAGTAGTTGTATCCGGTGTTGGGAGGGAATCCCGTAATCGTTCCCTGCACTCTGTGGCTTGGAATTCC
>JAEIGA010003449.1_pt1 | contig 24764 bp, 47 predicted proteins | sample 9270691 | NCBI WGS metagenome assembly JAEIGA01 (sample SAMN17057246, study PRJNA624740) | gut metagenome | biome: biome; isolation source: fecal sample | host: Bos grunniens | place: China: Xizang | collected 2019
AGCTCTCCAACTCTGCCGCCTCCCCTTAAAATACCTGAAATTGGATTTGAACCAATGACTCTCTGCTTATGAAGCAGATGCTCTAACCAACTGAGCTATACAGGCTTATTTCTTTTGATATAATAATTATATCATAATTTTTAATAAAAATCAAAAAATATTTAAAGAGCCGTGCTCATATGCTTACACCACATTACCTGCTCAGAAAGAGGAAAGAAATAGTTTTGTTTTATTTAAATAATTAAAACAGCACAAAACCTAAAGCTCAATATTTTCATCATATCTACAGATACTAATCTGTTTTATGGAATAAAATATTCATTATTAATAATATGGACCACCAGTATATCCATTCTCAAATCTCCCTTTGAGTTTTTGCGCAACTGGAGGGGTGTTTGCTCTTTTTAGAGGGTCAAAAAAACACTAACAAAACCTACCTTAACCGACATTCCGAAACAGTTCCCTCTTGCACTGATAAGTCAACTCACTTTATGGTCAAGTGTGGTCTAACCTCAAGCTTTAGATTAGAGTAAAACTTGTAAAAACTCGATAGCGGTGGGTGGGATTTGAACCCACGATCTCTAGGTTATGAGCCTAGCGAGCTAACCAAACTGCTCTACCCCGCGTCAATGGATTGGTTACTTTGCTTCTTTTTATAGCGATTTCCACTAAGCCACATATCTTATAAGCTGTACACGCACGCGTGAGCCCGCCGGTGGTAGTTTACCAATCAAAATCCATGTTATCGCTTTTAAAATTAAGGGAAATTAACCCGGGATTTCCCTAGCTCTCACCTTTGCCATAGGAGAGGTTTTCACCTATCAACCTCTTATAGGAGTCATGCCATTTTGCTTTCTGCTAAACAAAACGTTCTCTCAAACCAAAACAAAAAATCCATACTTTAAAACTAAGTTTCTGGTATACGTTATACTCCTTAATTCGCTAGTTAGGAATGACTCCGGCGGGAATCGAACCCAGCGTTACGTGCGTGAAAGGCACGTGTCTTAGCCGCTTGACTACGGAGCCGCATAAAGCTCAACTTATATTAACGTGTAGTTGACAAACACGGTTCTAAGGTTTTCTCCTATCGCTAGCTTACAACTTATATTAATGTGTAGTTGCCAAACACTAAGGTATTTATAACGTTGGACCTTGCACCCCGATTATGTTTAGCCTCGTAATTAGAGGTTGTGTGGGAACTTCCTCAACCCACTTAATAAAGCTACTACTCGCGTATTTTCTTCACTTTATCTTTCAGCTCGCCAGGTCGCCACCCCGCTTGTGGATTTCCCGTTGGTTTATAGATGTTACACAGCTCCTCATTCACTGACTCGTCTCCGGCAACTCCCGCGAGAACGAGTGAGACTTGCACCCCTAAGACATCTATAACTTTTGATTCGGTCTCACAATCACCTAGTTTAACGTGTTCGTAGGAAACCACGGCTTTACTCCGGTGGGATTTGAACCCACTAACCTATGACCATTAAGTCACATATGATTCCAGTAATCAATTCTCTGAGCAATTTCTCCATTTTAAATTATCGAAATATTTAAGGCTGGTAGCCACCGTGCTGATATTCGTTTACTATTGAAATCACAGCTTGAAGTTTGAAAGATTTTACATTTTATTATTGCCGCGGGATTTTCTTCCTAACCTTATAGGCAATTTTTATTAAGAAACTTTTCATTTCTTATATACATATTATATCATAATTTTTTTAAAAAATCAATTAAGATTTTTAAACTGCTTATTTGCAGTAAACGGGTCCGGAGAATTACGATATCTCGACCCTTCGCTTAACAGGCGAATGCTCTGCCTCTGAGCTACGGACCCAGGAAAGATATTGTTTATTAACAATATCTTTTTCATATATATATATTATAACAAAAATTTTTTTAAAAATCAACTAAGATTTTTTAATTTTGTTAAAAACAGTTTTAACATTTTTGATACCCATATCTTTGTAAAATTTCTGTAATATTTTTTCTACCAACAATATTCATACTGTGGACTTTGAATCTCATGTTTTCATAGCCGGTTGATATAAAATATTTAGCTACATCATATCCAGATTTGCAACCTCCTAAATCATGGTCTAAATCTAAAATAATTTCCACTTCCCGCTGAATAAAGAAATCAATAGCATTAACAGCTTGTTTATATGAACGACAAGTAATTAAACTAATTTCTTCTGAAACTCTTGGAGCGTCTCTAAGATCGTCCACATAGATATAAGTTGTTTTATATGAACACATTTATTTCACTTCCTTTTTTCTTTTTTCATATCATATAAATATTATATAATAATTTTTATTAAAAATCAATAAGGAAGGAAAGACAGGGGCCCTGGGACTTGAACCCAGATTAGTGGTGTTGGAGACCACCGTCCTACCATTTGAACGAAACCCCTAAAATACCCATATTACCAATAGCGTCTAGCACTACTTGGTTTATAATACTCCATTGATGAAATAATTATTCCATCTCTTGAATTGCTTGCATGAACAACTTGGTCATCACCAATATAAATAGAAACATGACTTATATAGTTTCCACCATAAAATAATAAATCTCCAATTTGTATATCATCTAAATCAATTGAAGTACCTTCTCGTCCCTGGTCCGCGGCAACTCGTGGAATTTCAATTCCAAAGTTGGCAAACACAGATTGAGTAAAGCCTGAACAATCCGCACCATTAGTTAAGCTAGTTCCGCCCCAACAGTATGGATTGCCGACAAATTGACAAGCATAATCTACAACAGCCTGACCTATTGTTTCACTGTCATAATAAATATCCCCATCAATATCGTAGTATTGCGCGGTCATATGGTCCTTTTCCGCGGCTTGGATTGGTGCAGAGATTGCTAAAGCTGCAATCCCCGCAAGAATTAATAATTTTAATTTTTTTCTCATCTCTACTAAACACCTCTTCTTCTTAATGTAAAAACCTATACAAGAACAGTTATTTTCGTAGGCAACAAGATTTCCAGTAATTTATCCATAGCTCAAGGGTAGGAAATCTTTCTCTTATCTTGCCTTCAGCATAGTAGTCTTGAATAGCTTGTTCTTTTGACCAATAATAATGCCAACGACAAGCAGGTTTAAACCTCTTATACGCATTACCATTGGGTATCTCCGCAAGCTTATCTCGTCTTATCTGTCGATTAAGATAATGACAATTTTCTTTCTCTTGTCTCACTATGGGATATTTTCTATAAGATTTGCTCATATCTTCTACCTCCTTTTAAGGGTTAGAAGATACTCACGCTTTCTTTTCTTTCCATTGATGTCTCGCCTTCCTTTGCGATTTCCAGCATTTATCTACATGACGAAATGAATCGTCCCAATAAGAAGGAACTAATTTTTTAGAACCCCTATTAAACTCTTTATATTCAGGATTATCATACATCATAAAGATATGTTTTGTGCGTGGTTTCTTATGAGAGCGACCTCCGCGCAATTTATGAATCCCTTCAACTGGAGTTTGTCGATAAATACCTGTGTATTTTTTATTTTTAACCCAATAAGAATTTTTCGTTTCGACCTGTTGATGAAAATTTTGTTGAAACATTACATATGATTGATGTTTATAATTATTTAAGTTATACAATCTATACATATTATCATATGCAATATAATATCCTTTATTATAATCTTCAAGAAAACTAGAATAATAACTCTTTTCATCAAAAATACTATAACTCTTACTCCAAGTAGTTGCTAAAAATTTAATTAAATCTTTTTCAACTCCTGAAAAAATAAAACGTTGGCGTCTATAAGAATAGACATAAATAATATCGCTATCATTAATAATATTATACATAGTAGTATCTCCTTTTCTTTAAGTTATACTACCAACCATCAAGAATGAACATATATATTATTCTCCTTTCGATATTATTTTAGCGGCGAGAGATAGATTCGAACTATCACGTATATAAAATACCACAGGTTCACATCGGTAATTGCTGTAATGGTTTATATCTAAACCTATACCTACCTGCTGGGCTAGCCAATGCCCATCCTCGCCATAGTTGAGAAGGTGGGACTCGAACCCACGACGACCTGGTCCCTTCAAGAATTGAATTGCTGTTTTGGGATATATCTACCCCGCTTCTTTCTCCAGGCGCTCTACCAGCTAAGCTACTTCTCAAATGGACCGCCTGGGATTCGAACCCAGACTCCGCCGGTTATGAGCCGGATGCTTTAACCATTAAGCCAACGGTCCATATAAGCAACTTATTTTGTTGCTTATATAAATATTATATCATAAAAATTTTTAAAAATCAAATAATAAAATTTGCTTGTCTTGCTTTAGCGTTTATCCAATTTTTATATTTTCTCATTGCCGCTTTATTTTTCCAAGAGAAAATAAGCACATTTGTTTCCGCTTTATAAAAAATCTTATCTACTTTAAAAGTGTTAATTAGCATTTCAACATAGTCGGTTAAACTCATTCCTAACATTCTTGCGGGAATCCACCACGCGCCAGAGTTATTACCTAAATCCTCTATATCTCCACAATACCAAGTGCCGTCCACACCACTTTCCCATTCTGTCATCTTAAACAAATGTGCCATAATATACTCCTTATTTTAAACCAAGCTTAGTTAATAAGTCTTCAACATTTTTCTTTTCTTCAGCTGTTGGTTCTGCAACTGACGCTGTTGATGGCGAAAAAGCTACAGCTTCCGCGGTAGAAGTTGACATAGATGCTCCTGGTAAAGCTGTGTCTGAACCTCTATCAACATTTGTTTTTGCACAAGTTAAAGCTACTTTAATCTGAACTTCTTCTCCATTCTCCATCATTGGAATACGAATCTCTTTATCATGTCTAAATGCTCCATCAAAAGTAGCTAATAATTTCTCAATAATATTTTCTTTTGCTAATGCTCCTTTTGCCATAGTTAAATCTCCTTTTCTTTTCTTATCTTTTTCTTATATAAATATTATATAATAATTTTTATTAAAAATCAATTAGTCTTCTAAGGGTTCGCTATGAGTAAAATGAATTTGCGCTTTCGACATGGTTTTTGCCAATCCTAATGCACGATGACAAAATAAACACTTCTCTCCTCTATAACATTTCCTAGAGCAGGATAAGCGTTTTTCAGCAAATTCTGGTAATATACATCTGTTATCGACTTCTTCATCATAGAAGCTAAAAATAATCTCAGCTAAATTGCCAGACCATTTTTTTTCTTGAGAATAAATTCTTAGAAAAACATTCTGTTGGTCAATCCGTGCGTAGAAAAATTCTAATACGTCGATATAAGGTTCATATACATCAACATCTTCTGGTCTGATAAAGAAGGTTTTAAAAGGTTGAGTCCCCTCCCATTGACTTTGGCATACATTAGCAAAACATCTAACGCGGATGCCATATGGTTCTAAAAAGCTTTTAACAAAAGGTAATTCAAATCCTAAATCTTCAGTGATATAAATATCTGAAATCTCATAATTATTAACCAACCCTATAAGAACATCCCAGTTATTCACACGAGTATTAAAATATACTGATGCTTTAGGAAGATGATTTTTAATTATCTTATATAAATTTTTACTATGCAGAGTTCGACAATCTGGAAGAACAAAAGCATAGTTAATCATATCTATTTCTTGTTCAAAAGATTCAAATCTTTTTATATCATTGTGGCATATAAAATCCGCGGGATCCTCAATAAAAATATTAATACGCTTATCCTTATATTTTTTTAAGAACTTAAATAAGGTGGTATCCGCGCGATTATATTCTATTCTTAGCTCATCTGCTTTATCTTTACATTTTAAATTTCTGCGGTAATTAATACAATATTTCATATTTTTCTCCTACAAAATTGGGGATGATTGACATCATCCCCAAAGTTCTTATTAAACTGCACGATAGTGCATTACTTTACGACCGTCTTCAGCTTTCATTACTTCTTTCATTGCAACTCCCGCTGTAACCAGCTGAGTTAATCTAGCTGTCACTTTAGCTTTTGTTACTTCTTCAATTCCCATATCAATAACCTGAGCTGTTAATGCATCAGCTGTCTGGTAATCTTCTGTGAGAACGGAAGCAATCATTTCTTTCAGTTCATCGGATTTTGCAACTTTTGTTTTAGCTCTTTCTTTTGCTTTTTCAGCTTTTTTAGCCAGCTGGTCCAGCTGAGCGTCTAAGAAGTCTACCATTTCTGCTTTCTGTTCTGCGTCAGAAGCTGCTACAATCCCTTTAATCATTTCATACCAATCTTTTTTTGTCATTTTTACTGCTGTGTCTGCCATAGTGATTTCTCCTTTTTTCTTATCTTTATTATGTATTTATTATAACAAAAATTTTTATATTTTTCAAATGCGGCGCTGAACCGCGCTTTCGATTCTCTGTAACTCGCGCAATGAAAGATTTGTTAAATTACATTTATCAATAATAGAGTTCTGAATTGCAATAGAACTAATATCAAAACCCCGCTTATGAAAATTCACAAATTCATTAATGCACTTCTGGATTTTTCCTTCTCTTGTATCTAAATAACCTTCAGCTTCAGCCATAAAAAGTCCATATGCTAAATTCATTTAATCCTCCCATATCTGTCCATCATTTTCTTCCCATGTTTCTTTTGAAACATACTCCCAGCCGCCAGAGCAATCTTCCCAATACCATTCTTCGGCTTCTGCTAAAGCTTCATTATATTCTTCTTCTGAATCATATTCATCTCTATCTGGAGTATATCCAAATCTTTCAAGATCAAAATAAGAATCTCCATTGGTATGAACTAATTCATCTGTATAGTTATCCATTTCTTTTTCGTTTATTTCTTTTTTAAATGCCCAATACTCTTCTGTGTCACAGCCGCAAAAGCCAGTTGTAGCATAAAATCGTATATATTTCATTAATAGCACTCCTCTACCCATTCAATAGAATGTAATGAATTATCTTCAAACCAGGTTAATACAAAATATTCCGCTTCATATCCAGGTCCGCCATCAAAATTATATCCATTATAGATATATTGCATAAAGCCTGCCGATATTAACTCCTGAATTAAAGCTGAAAGAATTTCACCTCCAGAGTATGAAAAACGATTACTATCTTTAAAAGTGTTTAAAATAGCTTCCAATCTTAATTTCATTATTAATTCCTTCTTTCCTTTTCTTTATACATATATTATAACAAAAATTTTAAAAAAAATAAAGTGAGTCTAATAGACTCACTTTATTTTTCCTCTTTCTCTATTAAAGTATCGACGCTCTCGATAATATAATCTATAATATCAGTTGCAGTACTTCCTACTATTTCAATATTATTAGGCGTTACAACAGTTGCAGCAATCATTTTATAACAAGTCTTTTCTGTCGGAATTATTGCTACTAAAGAGAATGTTAAAATTCCCGTAATCACACATTTTTTCATATATTTAAGCATTTTGCGACCTGCATCTTCATCTCCATCGGTATATTCCATTCCACCAATGACCCCTAAAATAATTGCCACGACTAACGCGCAACTACCAATAAATGAACATAAAGCTATGAGAGAGTTACTCATTCCTATTAAATAAAACCATAAAGGACTAATTATTGGATTCATTTACTTTTTCCTCCATCAATCTATTTGCACTTTCAATAACATAATCTACTATTGATTCAGTTGCATTTCCTACCGCTTCAATATTATTAGGCGTAATCATGGAAGCCGCCATCATCTGATAACAAGTTGTCTGTGTAGGAATTGCATAGTTTAAAAATAAAGCTAATAATCCAAGACAAATAAATACTCTTAATTGTTTTGCTTTGTTTTTAATTTCTTCTATCTTTTCATCTAAGACATAAAAAATCAATACCGCAAGAGATGGGATTAATAATATCCATCCTATTGTGCCAAAAAAGCTCTTTAACTGTGTTACAACTCCGATTAAATAAAACCAAAATGGACTTAAAATTGGATTCATTCCCAGTTTCTCCTATCTTTCATAAATTTTTCACGTTTTTCTTTTCTTAAATTTTTACGTGCGGGAAGTCCGCCAGGAGTAGCCTTATATGTTCTACAGGTCTGGCATTTCTTGCGGAAAGTTCCTTCTTTACCAATGTCACAGTTGCCTTCACATACATAATGAATGCACGCAATTTCTCTTGTTTTACTCATAAATTTCGTCCTCCCAGTCTCTCATATAATCTTCATCATCTTCTTCTGTTTCTTCAAAAGCGTAGAATTTTCTCATTTAAACCTCCTTAACTAGAAAAATTTGAATAATCAATAATAATAGGCTTGCTATTACAATAGCCTAAATTCTCATCATGTAAATCTTCAATATCTTCTTCATAAATAAAATCTAATAATTTTTTAACTCTTTTTTCTCCATAATATTCAATCGCATCTCTTACCCATTTAGCTGGTAACTGCGCGATGTGTGATTTTGAACACATTTCACGAGCTTTTGAACATTCTTCAACTGTAATATTTGCCTTAAATCTATCAGAAGCTGCAAAAGAAATTCCTCTTTCTTGTTTATAGATTGGGTAACCATAAGAATTACCTACTAATTTAGTTTCTAAAAAGAACTCTTCAACTTTAAATTTTTTTGCTGATTCATACAGTATAGTTTCACTTTCACAATAGTCCCAGGAGTCTTCGCAGTATGGTGCTCCTTCAAAAGGGAGAAAGATATAGTTATCTTCGTTCCATACATCTGTATTAATCCCTGGTCTTTTTTTTCTATGGGTTCCTGCAAAAGGAATCTTCACTACAAAATCTGGAAAGTCTGGAAAAAAGAGAACTAACTTCGAGGCACCGCACATCCATCTGTAGTTATCATCTGGCAATACTGCAAGCACGTGTTCTTCAAAATTAGATTCACTTAAATTTTCTAAGTTACATTTTTTAAATAAATTAAGAATATCTCGTTCTAATTCATTCATAAATTTTCCTCTTTTCTTTAATATACATATATTATAACATAAATTTTTAAAAAAATAAAGGCATACACTTTGTATGCCTTACCATTTCTCCTTACCTGTTAATTTTAAATATACTTGTCTATATTTTATGAAGTCTTCATTCTTTCCGCCATTATCTGGGTGAGATATTTTCATAGCTAATTTAACTGCTTCTAGAGTTCCCGCAGGACACTCTCTAATTACTTTTGTAGTTGGTTTATCAAATCCTCGATATAAGCATGACATATAACGCTGATAATATGTATCTGCCCATGTTTTGGTATTTAAATAATTAGAATATAATTCTTTGTATTCCGCAGACATTTTTGGGTCTGCGGTTGAGCGTCCTATAGCAAAGCCCATTGATAATCCAAAAAGGGTTGCACTCATAACTCCAAGAATAATCATTACATTCATAATTATATCTCCTTAATAATACATCGAGACAGCTGTGTATTTTTCACGCCGCGGAACTCGTCATGCTTCTTAACTGTGCCAGTTAAGAGAACAGTCTGTCCCTCTTCGAGGTCCAAATCTTTCTGCGTAAACCAAATCAAAATATTTTCACCCTGTTTAAAGGTATAAAGATTAGTCCAGCCATATCTGGAGCTAAAGCCACGACCAGAGACAAAAGTAACTTCCAAATCGCGCAATCTTTCGCCTTCGATACCAACAAATAAAGATAAGCTTGGCGCATCATACATTCTCATGCGGTCTTCAACTTTCTGTTTAGCCGCGGCAAATGGATACGCATTTTTATAAGTTTCATTCCATTCATATACTTCATCAAAATGAATCTGAATTAAATGATAGCCTTCAGGAATAGATACTTCTTCTGCGATATGCCACTTTAATTCAGCAGAGAAGCGAAAGCCAATCGCCTTTAACTCATCTTTAATTACAAAAGTGTCATTTCCGCAAATCACCCAAGTGAAACCATTGATATTAAAGTTGTTTCTTTCCATCCATTCTGCTTTTGTCATGAGCAATCCCTCCTAATAATTCTGAACTACTGAAATAGGTGCGCCGCAATGTGGGCAAGTATAAGCTTCTGGTTCTTTTGTAACTCTGCAAGCTCTTGTTCTGGTAGCGATTAAAGTATGTTCTTTTAAACAATAGATAGAATATTTAGCTTTCTTATCCATCTTGATAACTTCTTTTGAAGTAGTTGCCATTGCCGCTTCTCTTGACATACCCAATTCCGCGCATTTCTGTCTAAACACTGCGTCATGTCCGTGCATTTCTTTAGTATCTAAATAAACGAACACATGGGCAAGTTCGTGGAGGATGACGTCAATAATATCTTCTTCTGTTGCTTCCGCCAAAAGACGTTTGGAAAATTCGATTTTTTCAAGACCTGTATCAGTCCAGATAGTTACTCTACCAAGAGTTGCGGTTAATCTACCATTCTCTAAAATAGGCACTTGAATCTCATATCCATACTGTTCAGCTATTTCATAACAGAAAGTTCTTACTTCACTAATGGTCATCATATTTATCACTTCCTTTTCTTTATATAAATATTATAACAAATTTTTTTAAAAAAATAAAGTGAGCTTATTAAGCTCACTTTTCTAAAGCGTTGTGGGATGCTATGGAGAAGATGGTGCAACATAATAATATTAGAAAGACAACTTCTGCACATACTCCCACCCATAAAGGCATTGAAAAAATTGCGGAAATAATATATCCACCGCCAATAATTAAACTAAATACTATATAAAACATTAACGCAATATATAGAACTGCGGCAATAGCACTTTTCATTTTATAGCCTCCTAAATATATTTTAAAATCCGTGTTTCCACGGATTTTAATTACCAGTATAATTCATCTTGCATAGCTTCCTGGATTTCATGGATATGGATTTCAGTGTATTCGAGCGGAATTGATGGAAAATAAAATTCTTTCCAATTTAATAAATCTTCCCATGTAATTGTAGCGATTACAACAGGAGTGCAAGAGGAAGTCATTACCGCGGAAGCCAGCATTTCCGCGTCTGTAATTTCAGTGTTTGAATACCAGTTGATTGCGGAAGTGCGGATAGACTCTGAGTCTACTGTTAAATGTTCTGCCTCTAAATATTCTACTACTAATTTAATAGTATCTTCAATTAATCTCATATTCAACATACTAAATTCCTTCTTTCTTTTTTCTTATATAAATATTATAACAAAAATTTTTTAAAAAATAAAGTGCGCGGAAAGCCCGCACACTTTATACATTATTAAACAGTATAATGTAACTGTTTTTCATATTTACGATTGAAGGTTACATAGTCTAATTTTTTATTGCGCCAGCTAAGGAAGTCCGCGCGTTTTGTTTTTATTTCGTCGTTCCAATGTTCTATATCTTCATCGCTATGTGACCATAAAAGGGAAGCATTTTCACTGGATAATACTAAACAATGTTTTTCAATATCATATTTAGCTAACATTGGAGTGAATGAAAGGTCACAATAATTATGTCCTTTGTCCGTGTATAAATATGTATAATCTTTTTCTGAACTAAACATATCAATAGACTCACCATCTCTACGACCTTCTAATATTGAGCCATCGGTGAAATGAGCTGTTACAAAATAGCGTTCCGCGTTAACATTAATAATATTTAAATCTTTAATTGCTTCAGTAAACGAAAGTCCATTGTTCAATTCAAAGCTGATAGCCCGCAAACAATCATAGTTTAATGCTACTTTTTTAGAGAAACTAACTACGTTAGGAATTTCTTCCCAGTATTTTTCATCGAGTTTATCTTTCATATATTCGGTAATTTCGCTATCAGACGGATATTCGAAGCGGAAATGGTAATGAAAACGTCCAGGTCTATTTACAAGAAAATCATTAAGTCCTATAAGAGAGTTACAAGTAATTACGAAAAGTTTCTTTCCCTGTGAAACTCCATCAAAGAGAGATAACATTTCTGTTTGCGGATCGTGCGTTTTAGCAGCACTAAAAGTTTTATCAAATTCATCGAAAAGGACTATGCACTCTTGACTAATAGAATCGATAAAAGAAGCAATGCCTGGAATATAGCTACTAACTACAATAAGAGGATATCCCGCGGCAATTGCATTTTGTGCTAACATTTTAGAAAATAATGATTTTCCAATTCCCTTGTCGCCGCTCAAAATAATTCCGAGATTACGATTGAATTGCGAAAATGAATTTAAAACTTTATTTACTTTTTCGAGATGAACACCGTAAACTTTTTCTTTTAATTCAATGTCATCGGAGTATTTTTGTAACGACCAACCGCGCTGTTCATCGAAGCAGACATTATATACTTGTGGCGGAAGTTCGTTAAAAGTTCGCATACTACTATCGTAGATACGATAATTATTTCCAGTATTAATAACTTTCATATTCATATATTATAATTCCTTTCCTATATATTATATTAATATTATATAATAATTTTTTTAAGAAATCAAGTGTGAAGCTTTTGTGCGGCATTGTTGACATTAAATAAAAATTATAGTATAATAAATATAAGAAAAAAATCAAGAGGTGTAGATAAATGGAAGGAAGAATTGTATTTTCAAGTAATAATCTTAAAAGAACTCATGATTATTTATTGAGAAGAATTAAAAAAGAATTTGGTTTAAAGAAAACATCTAGGGCGGAATTCTGCATATGGACAGGGAAGTATAATTTTTTTACTAATCAAAGAGAAAAATGGTTTTATGTATATAATGTGCAAAGCGATAAACAATCAGTTCAACCTTGGGCTCAAGAGATTCCATATTGGACTGAAGCCTGGATTGATAAAACTTTAAATAAAGATATAGTGAGAGATAAAATATTGCCGCGTGCAAGAGGAGAATATAAAATTCATTGGTATTAAAATGTAGAAAAAGTGCACAAGCAATAGTTTTGTCGAAGGGAATTGGATAAATGTAGAAAAAAGAATAGGGCGGGTTTTTATGTTAGGTATAAGGAGGAATAACAAAAGATGGAGATTCAAAAAAATTCACGCCAAATACCTAGCGATAAAATCTATACCGCGAATAAACAATACTCAGATATTTTATATGGGTATTTACAACATAATTCATATTTAGATGAAAATACTAAAGTGCGGTTTATACCTAAGAAAGAGATTAGTTATGTAAAGATCGCGGAAATCCTTAATATGCACAGACAAACTGTGTCTAGTAAGTTTAATGGATTAATTAAACAAGGATTGATTTATTTTAATGAAGCGGAACGCCGCTATGAATTGGTTGCTATTGATTCTAATTTGGCAACTTTATTACCAGATGAAACAATTAGAGTTTGTTATAATACTTTGCAAGATAGATGCTTGAGCATATTGGCTTATCTATTGAAAACATTCGTGCAACACGGGGAAGAGTCTTGCCGCATCAATTTAGATATGATAAAGTCGTATGTCGGGGTATGTGTATCTAATAGAGGGTGTAATAATCAAATTGTTAAAGATTGTCTAATGGTGCTTGAAAAGTTAGGGTTTATCCAGTATCATGTGGAAAAGGAAGTGGATCCTGAGACGGGCGGAGTGAAAACAATATATTTATTAGATAAGGTTAATAATTTTATTACTTTTGATGAAAAAGTGTACAACCAATAATTTTGTCGAAAAACTGTACAATGTCGAAAAACTGTAACACAATATAATAGAGGGGAGTTGAATTAATTCTTCGTTCGAGCTTCGCTCTCACTCGAATTAATTCAACTCCCTAGGTGGCGCTAATGAGAATAGGAGGATAAAGATGGCGGGATATAGAAGAGAGAAAGATATGTTAGGAGATGTATTAGGGTTTGATTCTTTTGATAGGACCTATATGGATGTGGATGGGAGAATAACTACTTGCGCTTGTAATTGTAGTAATAATATTACCGCGGTAGCTTCTTCTCTTGATACTCTTGATTCTACGGTAAGAATTAATTCAAAGGGGCTTACTATTGATGGAAGTGCTGTAGTTACTGATAATGATTTATCTAAATTAAAGAATGATATTAGTATGTTAGTTTCTACTGTTGAGAATATGCAAGGCGCGATTGGTAATTTGCAGAAGGCTTTGGTTCATGATGCGGGCGGCGGATTGAGAAGAAGTGATTTAAGAACGCTGAGGGTAGGTTGATTTTGAAAAATGATTTTTAAAGTTGCGGGCAAAGGTAACTGGCAACTTTTGATTTGAAAAATGAGGTGCGGAAATGGCAGTTAAGATAGAGAGAAAGAGTAAAAAGAAATTTGTGATGTGCGAAAATTGTAAATGCGTTTTGAGTTATGAAAGTGAAGATGAAAAAAGAATGGTAGATCATTGGTATATAGAGTGCGCAGCGTGTGATAGTAGAGTTGTTACGCGTAGTATAGGAAGTGGAATAATGATTGATTTTTACAAGGAAAAAATATCTGATTTTATTGAGTAGGATAAAGTATGAGGGAAGGGTAATATTTTAAGAAATGAGGTTAATAAAGTAATGGAAATTTTAATATTTGTGGCAGTGGTTGAGGCAATAGTATTTTTAGTTAATGATAGTATAAAGAGAAGAGAGTTACAGTTGATTAGAGAGAAGAATTTGATGATTGAGAAAGAATTAAATAAAATTAGAGAGGAAATATTAGACATGGAAAGAGATAGGGGATGAAGTAAGTTTTAATAAAAGAGGTTAAATAGGGATTAAATTTGCTTAATAATAAAGAGTGGAGAGGGATTAAATTGTGCGGTTGGTTTTTAATAAATAGGTGTTGAGTGGTTATATATAAGGATAGGTGTGTGAGTGTGAGGGCAAGAATAGGTATAGGTGGGGTAAGTGCGTATAGGTGAGTGGACAAGTAAAGGCATATAATATAAGTATATAAGTTATGCGTTACAAGTAAACAACTAAATCACTGAACAACTGGATAAACTGAGTAAATTGTATAAATTGTGGTTTGTTCCTGGCCCACCGGGACCAGTACCATGCATCACCCTCCTCGTTACCGCCTTCGTTTAACCCAATAAAAAAGAAGCCTTATGAAAGGCTTCTTGCAAAATCCTGTAACCAGGCATTTAAGTCTGTTTCAATTTTCTGTTCTTCTGCATCTGGCACTTCTGGTGCTGGCATTGGAGTAACTATTTTAGCTACTGGTGCAAGCTTCTTCATATGCAGATTATCTCTCATTGCACGTACATTGCGCAATACGGCCGCTCTATTCTTCAGGTCCTGTTCAACTGCCGCGAATCCCTGTTCAATAATAGTGATAAGCTCCTGATTCACTTCTCCTGGTGTCAGTGCGCCAAGCGCTACTAAATAATTAACCGTTGCAGCTGTGAGCTCCTGTCTAGCTACTGCGCGTTCTTCCTCTTCTCTTCTGGCTACTTCAGCCTCTTTCTTTAACTGCTCCTGTGCGCGAGTCACTTCTTCATTAATCATGTCCATAATTGCGTCTACTGTGACCCCTGAGCGCAGCATGTCTTCGATTGTCATTTTACTCTGTCCCATTTCCTTATACCTCTCTTGTTCTGTTCTAGTTATTGTGTAATATTCTTTTCTCTTTCTATACATATATTATATCAAAAATTTTTATAAAAATCAACCGCGCGGAATTAAGCTGGGCTAACGGACATGGGTCGGGTCCCGACCCCAGGTTCAAACAACTAGGGAGGGGCGCCATATAGAAAAGATCCCGGTATTCCGGGAAAATCCAGGTCGCCGATCGCAGGTCCAAACAACTAGGAAAAATCGCCATATGGGAGCGCGAACCTGGAACCGGGCCGCAGCATGCGTCCACGGCCCGCTAAGTATACCAGATCCGGCGCCTTATGTCAATACATCAAAATGCACAAATTATAGGGAAAAATTTCGTCGAATTGCACAATTCCGCAATAATTAACAAAAAAACAGGGCATTTGCGCCCTGTTTTTGTGCAAAAAGCCTATTTTTTAGGCTTTCTTTTACGTTTTAAGTCAATTTCATAGTCATTTTCACCAATAGAGAAGGAAATAAGCTTGCCAATATTGGTAATTTTGACGTTTTCAGCAAATCCTGGAAGAATTTCCGCAATTTTCTGAATAATCATTTCTTTTTCTGGGTCTTCCTTTCTTTCTCTCTTGACTGTTTTCTTTTCGGCTTTCTCGCTTTTTGCTGAGTGGATAGTTGCCATGATTTTGTTATCTTTGACTTTCTGAGTGAGCATCTCTTGCTCTTCGTTCTCTGTGTATCCCTCATCATCGAGCCACATTTCGATTGCTTCCTCTTCTGAGATTTTTAAGACTTTCATGTTCTGTCTGATTTCAGCATCGGGAATTGTAATCATCTTTCCATTAAAATTGTATCTCATACCTATCACCAATCCTTTTCTTATTTTTTATTATAATTTATTATATCATATTTTTTAAATTTTGTCAATAGAAAATCTTAAAATTTTTTAAAATTGTTGTGGCGGGGCTGGGTATTCCCCGCCACGGGAAAGGAGGTAACAAAAATTAGATTTTGAAGGGAGTCAAGGGAGTCGAACCCTTGTTTGCCTTTCAACTCCCAACCCTATTACTCCGCAAGGGAGAAATAGGATTTTTTCTTATCAATAGTTTTTTCAACTTTTCCTTCTTCTTTTAAGAGTCTGAGTAAAGCAGATAATTTCTGATTAGACAGACCAGCTAAGGAAGATGTCTGCATTAATTCAGTTACTGTCATAGCCTTATCATGTAAGGACAATTCCTGAACAATTAAGTCCATGATTTTTTCGTTCTCAATCTGAGATTTAGTTTTAGCTGAGGAAGATTTCTTTCTTTCAAGCAAGTCTACTTCATGGTCGATGAAAGCCAATACTTCGTCTGTGCAGTTTTCAGATTCCATAACGATACCTCTTACGATTGCGAACATTTCTTTTTTTGTCATTTTTTTGTTTGTCATAGTTAAATCCCTCTTTCTTTCTTTGTTTTTTACATCTTTATTATATCATATCTTTTTTTGTTTGTCAAGACTTTTTTTATTTTTTTTAGGATTTTTTTAAGCCCCTTGACCTTGGCTTGTATTCCTTTCCTTTGATGAGTTAAGTATACCACCAAACACTGAAAAACACAATACCGGAATATTGCACAAATTATGGGAAAAATTTTTGTATATTTTGCCATCTTGTTTTTCCGCGAAAATTGTGGTATACTGATCTGTTGTGCGAATTCGGCCTGGGTCGCTCAAGAGCGGGCCGCCAATTATATCACATTTGCGCCATAAAGTCAATAGGCAAATTGCACAAATAAAAGGGCTTATTTCAGCCCTTTTACTCTGCAAGCTTACAACATTTAGCAAATGTTTGCACTGCTAAAACCCACAAATTATCATCTTCTGCGATTGTATTATAATCCTCTTCATCAGGCTCGTCTGGAACTGCGGTTGCCGCCCAAATGTTACAATAAATAAAATCATCACCAATTTTATTTCTTACATAAGCGTCCATTTCTTTTAAAAGCTGTGTTCTTGTTGTTACTAATTCTGCTCTTGTTACTAACATAATCATCAATTCCTTTCTTTTGATAATCTTATTATAACACTTGGGGTTGAATTTGTCAACCCCTAAACTGAAAACAAAGTGTATATTCTCCATCATACGCACGAAGATATGTTCCAATTAAATATCTGTCACCCTGTACTAAGATTTCTCCTGTTTCTAAATCCATTAAGTCTGCTTTTCCATTTTCTAAAATTAATCCAAAACGTCTCATGCTATTTCTCCTCATTCCACTGTAAACTCTTTCTCATTGTTTTCATCATTCTGTAAAGAAGTGCAGATTCTCCGTTGGTTTCTGCTTTTGCACCAAGTGCTTCCATTGCATCAATAACCTCATTTACAAATTCTTTTCTAATTTTCATGTTTTTTAAATCTGAATCTCGTGCCATTAAAACACACCTCCCGCCCACAATATCATGCTAAATATTAAAGCCATTGCCATTCCTAATCCTACCACTGTCAACCAATAATACTTCATACTATCTCTCCTTTTCGTCTGTTCCCATTACAATAGCAATTCCTAAACACGCTAAACCAATTAACCACCAACCTGTTCTTGGTGTAGTGAAAAAATGGTCACTAGCCATTAGAGTTAATATTACGAACCACACTCCAGTTTTAAATCCTCTTAACATATCTCATTACCTCTCTTTCTGATATTAGTATAGCAGATGTTAGGGGTTTTGTCAACCCCTATTTTAAAATTCCTACTCGTCTGCAACATCTTGTGAAACATTCTACAATTCCAGTCCACATTTCATCATCTGCTGAGATGTCATCTAAATCTTCCTGGTCATAACCATCAGGAAGTCCACCCATTAACCAGCTCTCAAGGATACTTTCTTCATCAATATCACATCTAATGATGGTGTCCATGTTTACTAACATAATCTGTCTAATTCTTTCAATATTTTCTCTATCAACTTTCATTTGCTTTACCTCTCTTTCTGATATTAGTATATCACATTACGGGAAAAAAACAAGATGGCAAAATGCACAAACTTTCGCGGCAAAATTTGGTGAACATTACTATTGACAGGATCCCGGCCCGCGCCGTGCGCAAATGGGCCGCTCAATTATATCACACTTCATGTGGTTATGTCAATAGGCATTATGACCAAAAAATAGATTTGTGCATTTTGCACAAATCTATTCTCCTTTACCAACTTCTGCGGATTAAATTTTCTGTTTCTTCCAGTGTGGGTGGAGTTAAGTCCATTCTAATAGCGAGCTCGCTTAAAGCATACTGAACACGGCTAAAACTAGGCTTTTTACATCTAGCATTTGTTAAATGTTTGATTTCCTGTTCTTTTGCTTCATTCATTGCAGTTACTAACATCTGCGAAAGATTTACAATACCACCAATACTTTTATTCATTTTTTTATTCTCCTTTAAAATAATCTTTTTATATAAGTTAAATACATAGATGTAATTTCTCTGTAAGGATTTTCTTTAACTTTCTTAACAAAATCCATTGCTTCTTCTTCAGTTTCAAAATAAGCAACGTCACCCCAACTAAAATTATCACATTCCCATGTCCATTCCAATTTCCATTCCATAATATCACCTCTGTTCTTTTTATTGGCTTGCTTTGTAGTAGGCATCATCCACCATGTCTTCAGCTAAGTGGCGCTGGTTCACATTTATATACCGCACACCTACATACCATGCGGTGAGATGTCTTTGTCGGGTTACGTCTTACTGCGGCATCTTGCGCCTTGGTCTTCCCTCGCGTTCCCTCATCTCTATGGTCTTATTATAGCACCTAGGGTTGATTTTGTCAACCCCTTTATGCAAAATAATTTAAAACAATTTCATCAGCTTCTTTTAAATCAAACCATTCTTTCATGAATCTGTCATTCTTTAAAAAGCTCTGTGGATATTTGCGGATATACATAGCTCTGAAATAGCTTTCTAATCCTTCCGCAGGAATATCTCCGCAATCATAAACTCTGTTAACTACAGCTCTCACGCATCCAAGGCGAGTATAAGTTTTACTTCTTAACTCTTCTTGCAATCTTTTTAAAACAGTTCTTGTAGTTGTGCCAACTTTAGAACAAACTAAGTTGTCCTCTTCATCAAAGAAAGTAAATAAATAACATTTTTCTTTTGCGCTATCTAAAAGGTCTACACCATTTGCAACCTGAATTTTGTCAGCGTATTTAGAAACTTTTTTTGTTGGAGTTACAATCTGTGTAATTTTCTGAATGGAATATTCGATTGGGTTAAGAATGTATGTTTTCGCCCATTCCTTGCTTTTGTCAAAAATTGTTTTACAGATACCGAACCATTCTTTTTTCCAACGTGCGGTAGTTGTTGCCCATCTGCTCATTGCACCTTCAAAATCGTTATTTGCTACGTACCAACCCATACTTTTTGTTGCCATCTCATTTATACCTCTTTCTTCATTTTCTTTATTCTATCATACTAATTGGCTCTTGTCAAGAAAAACTTTGGGTGGGGCTTAAAGCCCCGACCCAACTACTCTGCTAATGCAAAGTAGGATTTTTTCTTGTCAATGGTTTTTTCAACCTTGCCATCTTCTTTCAGAAGTCTAAGCAGAGCAGACAACTTCTGATTTGACAGACCCGCAAGAGATTCAGTCTGCATCAATTCAGTTACAGTCATTGGCTTTTCAGCCTGAGCGAGTTCCTCAAGGATAGAAACCATGATTTTCTCATTTTCTACCTGAGATTTAGTTTTCGCAGAAGAAGATTTCTTTCTTTCAAGAAGCTCGATTTCATGTGCGAGGAAGTCCATCATTTCAGCTTTATTAGCAGTTTCAGATACTTCTACAACTTCCATAACCATAGCGAACATTTCTTTTTTTGTCATTTTTTTGTTTGTCATAATTGAATCCCTCATTCTTTCTTAATTTGTTTTGTTTTGTTATGCCTTTATTATAGCACCTTTAGTTTCGTTTGTCAAGACTTTTTTTATTTTTTTTTGAAGTTTTTTGGTTGCCTTGACTTTCAACCCTTACTTCTTTGTTTGTAGCTTTATTATAGCACCTTTGTTACTATTTGTCAAGAGGTTTTTAAAACTTTTTTTAGAACCTTGAGGTTCTTACCACTTCCTCTTGACACTTATTATTATAACAGATTATCCTAAAAAAGCAATAGGTAAAAGTATACAAAATTCACAGGCTATTTTTGTGCAAAATGATCCCTGGTAGATCTGCACAAATTCCGGGATTTTTTAGCGTCAAAGTTTGTGCAACTTGCCTATTGACAAAATTGCTGGGGTATGGTATACTGGTAAATTCGGCGAGCACAGGACCGCTCGCCGGGCGATCATAACACAACTGGGGCATTATGTCAATAGATAAATATAAACAAAAAATAAGTGGGAACTTTGTTTAAAATTCCCACTTGACAAATTACAAAATATTTTCTCTTTTAATTCTTTCCGCAACGACATCAACTCCGAGAACTTTAATTGCTCTATCCAGTGCATCGGAAAATTCTTTCATTCTCATTCTTTTGACTAAGTTCACACATTCATCATACTCTTCTTTTGATAATTCATAAATAACACCATCACGTTCTGCCAACTTATATTTCATTTCTTTTTCCTCTCTTTCTCTTGTTTATATACTTATTATATCATGGGGTTGATGTTTTGTCAACCCCAATTTCATTAATTTATTGGATAATCTGCAAAGATGTTTTCCCAACGTTCTACTACATCTTTATGTAATTTAGATAACCATTTTGCACGAGCCTCTTCTGTATTTAACTTTACACAGATAGTGCTGATTCGTGTGTAAAATGGATTAATTCCGTATCTCATACAAAGTGGAAATAATGGCACTACGCGGAAGAATGCTGGAATTGCTTCACAAACTACAAAAGATAAACCGTAAAACAATGGAACTGCTTTCCGCATTGCGTCTGCCTCATCAACTAAATCTGCAATCCACACAACTAAATTCATTGCTACCCACATTACTACTAATCCTAATAAAAACATTTTCATTTCATCTACCTCTTTCTCTTGTTTTTCTTTATTATACCACGGGTTGACTTAGTTGTCAACCCTTTTTTATTTAATTACATCAATCGTTGAAAAGTAAAAACCAAAGCTTTCCATTTCTTCAAAAAACTGTTTCAATTCCAGGCTTAAAAAGTGTTTTTCCACAAGTGAAAAATGAGAAACTTCTTTAGCTGACTTATAGCCAAGCTTTTTGTAGAGTGGCGCAAAATCCTCTTTTTCCGGAATGTAATATTCTGTTTTTGCATCGAGCCAATGTTCTTTCCACAGCCATTCAACTGCGCGGTATGGATTTTCTAATACTGCAAGTTCGCCATGATTCTCTTCTCTTAATAAATACATTTAATGCACCTCTTTCTTATTTGTTATACTTAGTATACCACTGCCTGACTTAAAAGTCAAGCAGTTTTTTCAATTCTTCTAAAATATTTTCATTAGCATTAATTGTATTTCCTAAGTGCCAACCTTTTCTCACTTCCGCGTTGTCATCAACTAAAATCTGATAACCGCCATTTTTTCTTGTGCAGTTTGCTTTTGTTGTGCCATACGCTACAAGGTGAATTTCATCAAATGGGAAGTTGTATTTTGCAAGCCATTCTCTTTTTGCCTGTCTTACCATTCTATCATATTCTCTTGTGCTTTCTTTTGATAACCAACTTGTTACTGCGATTTTCCAACCGATTGTTTTAAGTTCATTCAGCAGGTTTGCAAGTTCTACCATGTCATACATTGGTTCTGCTACGATGTAAGGAGTTGGGTCATTTGCTCTAAGCATTGGTAACCAGTTTTCTACTCCGTATAAATTTGCGATTGTTCCGTCCATGTCAAATACTAATGTTTTATTCATTTTTTATTACCTTACCTTTCCTTTTTTGTAATTTAATTATATCATGTATTTATTTATTTGTCAATAACTATTTTTATTATTTCATCTAATTTATTTTCTTTGCAGAACTGTGCGAACTGCGCGCCATTTAAGAGTTTTATTACTTTTTCCATTGGGTATTCTGAAATATACTCAATAATTGGAGTGTCAGAAGTTACTCTGTCAAGCCATTCATCATCTTCGAATGGATACTTCTTTTCTAATACTTCTCGGTCTTTGCAGATTTCCCAACCTTCGAAATTAATATCCCAACTTCTAATATTTGCTTTCAAGTCCTCAATAGCCTGTGCAAGCTTTTCTTCCACTTCTGATTCGTCACATACAAGAGCATTGATTCTGCGTGATGTATATATTTTTTCTTTAACCAGTCTTTTTTTGATGATTCCTTTTTCTACTGTTGTAGTTCCTTCTAATACTAAATCTTTCCAAACTCTTACTAACATTGTTATTACCTCTCTTCCTTTGATGATTAAAGTATATCACATTAGCCTAAGAAATGCAATAGGTAAAATGTACCAAATTTGGGATAATTTATTTGTTTATTTTGCCTATTGACAAGCAGACAAAAATGTGGTATACTATAATGTTACGCGGATTCGGCGCCAGAGGAACGAAAGCGCGCCGCCATTTTACCACACTTTTATGCGTATGTCAACTAAAAAATTGCACAAAAAAACAGACCGCACATTTGTGCAGTCTGCCTATTGACAAATTTCAAATCATTCTGCTAAAGAGAAGAAAGATTTTTTCTTGTCGATTGTTTTGACAACCTCGCCACGCTCTTTCATGATTCTGAGCAGTGCGGAAATTTTCTGATTGCTTAATCCTACGAGTGGCATCAGCTCTGTGACTGTCATAGGTTTACCAGCTTCCGCGAGGATTTCCTGTAACTGAACCATGATTTTTTCATTTTCAGTCTGAGTTTTTGTAGTTGCACTCTTGGAAGATTTTCTTTCCAGTAAGTCAATTTCGTGATCGATGAAAACCAACATATCTACTTTCATCTGGAAATTTTCTTCTGTTGCTTCCATTTTGTTAACTACCTTTTTAAGCATTGCGAACATTTCTTTTTTTGTCATTTTCTTTTCTGCCATGATTTAATCCCTCATTCTTTCTTTAATTTGGTTTGTTTGTTTTTGTATCTTTATTATAACGCTTGTTTGTTATTTTGTCAAGCATTATTTTTATTTTTTTCTTGCTATGCGTAAAGTTTTTTACGCATAGCTTTGTGCTGTTTATAACAATAAGCAAGGATTTCCTTTTCAATCATTACATCTTCAAGTGCAGTGTGGCTTTCCACAAATGTTGGGTCTTTTAAAATAAATCTGTAAAGGTTTTCTGCACTTGCTGAAAGTTTGCCATTCGCAGTTAAAAGTCCATGTCTTTCACAGAATCTTCTGTAAGTTGGCATTTTTAAAATTACATCTCTTGCCATTTTCAATGTATCACAGATAACTAAATCGTAAGGAAAAAAGTATCTGTATTTTGATTTCGACAACCAACGCTGAGTTGTATTCAAAGTTCCTAAATCGAATCTCATGTTATGTGCAAAGATTTCTTTTACTTCGAACTCTGCAATGTCTTCAAGCAGTGCCTTTTTAATCTGATAAAAGCTAGTTAAGATTCTGCGACCTGCTTTAATATCTTCCCAATACTGAGGAATTTTTTTAGCGTAATAAGAAGATTTCATCAGTTCTTTTTCATCAAGGAAAATATCTGCGTTGATAAAACTTCTTGTTTTGTAAACTTTTCCTCTTTTGTCAACTACCGCCCAACCGCAATCATAAGTCCACATATTTGTAGGCTCAACAGTTTCGATTGTTTTGTCTACTGGGCAAGTTTCTGTATCTAAGACAATTTTGTAACTAATTCTTCTATCAATTTTCTGGTTCATTTTTATCTACCTCTTTCTCTCATTTGATATATTAAGTATAACATAGGTTGTTTTATTTGTCAACACTTTTTTATTCATTTCTAAAAATTGTTCCTTTATCAAAACCCTTGTAAAAAGTAACTCCAAGTTCTTTAGTTGAATTTACCAAAGTAGTAGCTTTAGTAAATGGATTAATAGATTCAACAGTCCAATGCTGAACATCTTCTCTTCTTACTTCCATTCCGTCTTTAAACATTGTATCTTTCCTCCTCTTGATAAGTCTATTATAAACCTTTAGATTACTTTTGTCAATACTTTTTTTAAAAATTTTTTAAATTAATAGTTGGGAATCGAACCCAATCTTCAGCGGAAGCCGCGTGCTAAACCATTACACTACTATTAAAGTGTTTATAGGGACTGCCTTAGTCTAATCAGCAGATTTACAAGCTAAGTCGACATCACTTGTCCTATCCACATTGCTAAGGTCTTACTATCTCTTCCCTACATTTACATTATAACAGGTTGTCAGCCTGTTGTCAAGAAGTTTTTGAAATATTTTCAACGACTTTTTTAAGAGCTACGCACCTGACTTTTTAGTTTACCGCTCTGTTTCTTCTTGATTATATTGTATCACTCTTG
>JAEIGA010003450.1_pt1 | contig 24757 bp, 35 predicted proteins | sample 9270691 | NCBI WGS metagenome assembly JAEIGA01 (sample SAMN17057246, study PRJNA624740) | gut metagenome | biome: biome; isolation source: fecal sample | host: Bos grunniens | place: China: Xizang | collected 2019
AGCTTAGGAGCAAATATTATATTCACAACTTCGGTAGATGCGATGGTATATTATCAGAATTTCCTACTGAGCAAGATCGCCGGGTTTACGATTTATGATGGGACGGTGGTTTGATGGCTACAACAGTAACATATAAAGGCAATATGATTGCCGCAGTGAACAACAATACGAAGACCCTGAAAACCGCCGGGACCATGATGGAAGATGACGTAATTCTTGTCGATGTCACAGAAGGCGGAACCGGAGGCGTCACACAGGATCAGGATGGATATTTAATTCTTGATGAAGAGGGTTCTGGCGGAAGCGTTTCAGTAGCTCCGCTTTCCGTGACACAGAACGGCGTTTATACGGCTCCGGAAGGAACTGCGTATTCTCCGGTCACGGTCAGTGTTTCGGGCGGAAATACGCCTGCAGTAGAAAAGCAGGTCAATTTTATCGACTATGACGGAACGATTCTTCACTCCTATACGGCAACAGAGGCCAATGCATTGACTGCTCTTCCGTCGAATCCGTCCCATACGGGGCTTACCTCTCAGGGATGGAACTGGACGCTGCAGCAGATTAAGACACAGCTCACAGCAATTCCAGATGGACCGATCTGGGTCGGACAGATGTATGTAACGGACGACGATAAGACACGAATCTATTGCCGGTTTGATGGAACAAGACTATCCCCATATCTTGGCATCTGCCCGAATGGAACCGTTACCGTAGATTGGGGTGATGGCAGCGAGGCAGACACACTGACAGGGTCCGCATTAAATGCTGTGCAGAATGTGCAACATAACTATGCAGCGGCCGGAGATTATGTCATAACTTTGACTGCGGCTTCCGGAACGACATTTGCGTTTTATGGGACAAGCTCGACTTATTCTTATATTTTGCGAAAAGGAACCAGCTCTACACTTACAACGACTCAAAGTGATGTATATCGCAATACGATTCAAAAAATAGAACTTGGCTCTGCCGCACGTATTGGGAATTATGCATTTTATAGATGCTATAGTCTATCTTCGATTAGTATGCCAAATAGTGCGACAAGTATAGGAACTTATGCATTTCTTAGTTGCTATAAGCTATTTTCTGTTATATTGCCAACAGATGTGCAGAGCATTGGCAATTACACATTCCAGAAGTGCATTAGTCTTTCGTTAATCAGTTTGCCAAGTAGCGTGGGGACTATTGGGGAAAGGGCTTTTTATGATTGCAATAATCTTTCGTCGATTACATTGCCAAGCGGAATGACGAGTATCGGAATATATGCATTCTATGATTGTTATACTCTAACTTCAATTATTATCCCAAGCAATATAACAAGCATTGGAAACTATACATTCTATTGTTGTTATTGTTTTTCTTCAATAGTTATACCAAGTGGCGTAACAAGCATTGGGCAGTCGTCGTTTTATTATTGCTATGGAATGACAGAGTACCACCTGAAACCAACGTCTCCTCCGACGTTAGGAAATACGGCTGCATTTCAAAGTATACCATCGGACTGCGTCATTTATGTTCCAAAATCTGATGGACACACCGTCTTAGATGCGTATAAAGGATCTTCCAACTGGTCAACATACGCAGATTATATGCAGGAGGAGCCGTCATGATCAAAATGGAATTTTACAAAGAGCGTCTTGATGGCGTGAAACTCTACCGCACATGGAGCGACCTTGGCATGAAGATCAGACAGGTTGAGACTAATATTTTATACGATGAAGCTGTTGATGTGGAAGATGCGGGTTATACGTATGAGGAAACAGATATTTCCGTTGATGACACAGATCTGTCTGCGGAAGAAGCATTGAAGATTTTAATGGGAGGTGATATCGGTGAAGTTGACGAAAGCGAAACGTCTCAGGAGAGCGATTGAACAGGCGTCCGAGACACTCGACGATGCGGTTGCCGTTGACGTTCCAGAACTTTTCCCGATGTGGCATCCCGATACGCAGTATGAAATCGGAGAACGATTCCAGCGTCGCGGACTTTTATACAAAGTTCTGATTGCGCATCGCTCACAAACCGACTGGCTCCCGGAAAATACTCCGTCTCTTTACGCGGTTGTATTGATTCCGGATCCGGAAGTAATACCGGAGTGGGTTCAGCCCGATTCTACGAATCCTTATATGACGGGGGACAAAGTCACGCATAACGGCAAGACGTGGATATCCACGATTGACAACAATATTTGGGAACCCGGTATATATGGATGGGATGAGATCGGAGGTGACGCATAATGCCGGGAGATACATTAGTAGTATTCGGAAATGAATACGACAACGTTGCCGGAATCAAGGCATATGACGACAACGGGCAGCTTAAAACCTATATCCGTCCGCAGGGCACGAAATCTATTTCTGCGAACGGAACAGGGATCGACGTGACGGCTTATGCTGCAGTGGATGTAGCGGTGCCGTCGCAAACTCCAACGCTTCAGTCCAAGACAAAAACGTATACACCGACGGAAAGTCAACAGACGGAGACCGTCACGGCAGATTCGGGCTATGATGGATTATCTGGAGTAAGTGTTACGGTGAATGCGGTATCGTCAAGCTATGTCGGATCCGGTATTTCACGTCGGTCGTCTTCCGATCTGACAGCAAGCGGAGCTACGGTTACGGCACCAGCCGGTTATTATGAGTCTGCGGCAACGAAGGCCGTTGCATCTGGAACCGAAGGGACCCCGTCCGCGACAAAAGGGGCGGTGAGCAACAATTCAGTTTCTGTAACGCCATCCGTTACAAATACTGCTGGTTATATTTCCGGCGGGACTAAAACCGGAACCGCGGTGACCGTATCGGCAAGTGAGCTTGTAAGTGGCACCAAGACTATTACGGAGAACGGTACTGGTATTGACGTCACGAATTATGCGAGTGTGGATGTGAATGTATCCGGCGGGGGCGGAACGACGTGGGAGACGCTTAAAGAAGGCACTTTCACGATTTATTCCAGTTCTCCGAATTATATGCTTATTAACAATTATACAACGCCGTTTTTAGAGAATGAGACGTACCGTGTGACATGGGGTTCAGACACATACGTATTTCAGACAGCTTCGGATGGCGGGTATTCGTATGATAGTTACTATGTCGGCAATGCTGGCGTTGTAGGCGGACAGGACGATGGTTCCGGGGCAACATTTTTTATCTATAGAGACCAAGCTTCACGAGCGGTGGCGGCTGTAACTGACCCTGCCGGATCAAAGTTTTTGAGAATTGAAAAACAGGTTAGTTCTGGCAGTGGTGGAAACTATCAGGTAAAGACTGGTATCACCCCAACCACGAGCAGCCAGACGATCACGGCGGACAGCGGGTACGATGCGCTTGAAAGTGTTCAGATCAATGCGATCCCTTCGCAGTATATTATTCCGTCCGGGAATATCAATCTTACGACGAATGGGAGCAATATCGATATCGCGCAGTATGCCACGGCTTCGGTCGCGGTTTCGGGCGCGGCAAAAAACGTGCAGACCGTGCAGTCAACGACGAGACGGAATAATACAGCACTCGGATCCATAACTTCATTAACATGTTCAACAGCAGGAACGTATGAGGTTTATTGGACTTGTGCGCGGTCAAATACGAGCCAGACGTGGGGATCTCAGTTATATATCAATGGAGTTGCATACGATACGGAAAACACGACGTGGACGAACAACGTGCAGAACAACCATTTGACAGGAATTACGCTTGCAAAGAACGACACGGTCGCGGTTTACGGAAGAAGCCGGAGCGGTTATTATATCTACGCTCCGCAGCTGACAATCATACAGACGGCGTGAGCCGAAGCGCATTTAACAGAAAGGAGATGAAGTGATGCCCGAATTATATTTACCTTATAACGGAAAAGTAAAGCTGGAATCCAAGTATGGCTACCGCACCTTGAACGGTGTCTACGGATGGCATGCCGGAGTCGATCTTGTGGGTCTTGATTCCAAAACAATTCTCGCGCCGTGCGACGGGAAGATCGTTTCTTCTCTGATTATTACGGATAAGAACAACAAAACCTGGGAATGGGGCAACTACGTACGACTTGACCGAGCTGACGGATTAAAGATATTTATGTGCCACATGTCGAAGAGACTTGTGACGGCGGGCCAGACCGTAAAGCGCGGAGATCCGATCGGAATCGAAGGGAATACCGGATATTCTTTCGGATCGCACTGCCATTTCGAAGTGAGGAAAGGCAGTTCGAGCGTTGATCCGACTCCGTATCTCGGAATCAAGAACGCTGCTGGAACGTACAAGAATGAAGAAGCAGCGCCCATTGATATTTCCCGTCCGGACAGCTACACGAAGAACGGTCTTAAGTTTCGCAAATGCAAAAGCTTCAGGATCGTGTATCATGACTCGGCAAAAGTCGGAGCAAATTACCTTAATTATTTGAACGGTGGTTTCTTCGGCAACTTCAAGTCTGCTTCCGGTGTGGTCTATACTCTGCCAGTTGCCAATCTTGTCTGCGATCCGTGGCATGTTCCTGCGGAAGGTCAGGCTGATATTTTACCTCATGTAAGAAACGGCAAACTTTTTTGGGGCTGCCAGGATAATCACAGCAATCAGTTCTCCGGCAAGAAAGTGTCCACGCTTATTGTACCGAGAGCCGGAAAGCCCTATGTCGACGATGTTAATGTGCCTCCTTCCGATTGTTTATACGCAATCAGCGGAGTCCCTACAGTTCGCAAGGGGGATGACGTTGACTACTACAATTACGTAAAGAAGCAGGGATGGGATGAGAGCTGCATGAGTGCGGCTTGGAGAAACTGGCTCGGCGTTCGCAATGGAGAAATCTGGATCATCAACGGAAAAACATCCGCAAACAATTATATTTACGGAATGGAATTCTGGAAGAAGGTCAAGGACGAAGGTTTTGAGGACATCATCTGTCTTGACGGCGGCGGAAGCGAGATCTACAAGGCAGACGGTGTTGTACAGCGGACTTACGAGAACAGACGAATCAACAACCTGGTGGTGTTCGAATGAAAAAAGATACGGTGCTCTGGGCGCGGCAGTACTCGAAGCGTCTTATTACATTCCTGCTTATTGCCTGGGCGATCGGTGCTGTGATCGGAGTCGTATATGAGTTTGTAAGGCTTATCAGTGACCCCGCAACGGCGTCGATGGATGCTCTTTATATTTACCTTGCAGTTCCTCTGACCTGTGGTATTCCATCTTACGTGATCCCGAATATTTTCCTTAACAAGGAGAAAGTCCGGCAGCATTACATCCAGAACTATGACTACTCTGTTCTTGGAAACGGGTATGCAGTTGAGGAGATTGTGGATCAGCCTGAGGAGAAACCGCCTGAGGCACAGGAGAAAAATGGGCCTGGAAACGGAGATGTCTGTACTTGTTACGGATACCCGAACAGCGATGCTCCAGTATTTTACTCTAACTCCAAGTGACAGGAGGAAAATCAAAATGAAGTCTGAATTCTTTAAAAAGTTTCTTTCGAGGAAGTTTCTTATCGCTCTTGTCGGTACGATTGTTGGTCTTGCGATCGCTCTCGGGGCAGAAGCATCTGAGATTCAGCAGGTTGCGGGTGCAATCACGACGGCCATCTCTGCAATGAGTTATATTTTCGGAGAAGCATTTGTCGATGCTGCTGCAGCGAAGACCGATATTGAGATTATCGATCTTACGGAAGACGAAGACGAAGACTCTTTCGATTGCGGCGACGAGTAAGGAACTAACCGGTAAGAGCGAGGGAGCGCGTCAGTATTCGCTCGATACTGGTCGTGGGTTGTGGGACGCGCAATCACAGGACAACTGGGAAAAAATCATGGCTTGCCTGTTTATACAAAACCTGCACGTAGGTGACGCCATTTTGTGTTATACTCCTATTCGAAGACTTATCGAAAGGAGTAAATGGCATGAAAAAGACGGATCCGGCACCGTGGACGAGGTATTCTTTGACGGTTGAAGAAGCTGCAAGATATTCTCTGATCGGAGAAAACAGATTGCGAAAGATCATCGAAGAAGATAGAACACTTGACTGGGTGTTGCGCGTGGGTTCACAGGTCCGAATCAAGAGAGTGCTGTTCGAGCGATGGCTCAACGAGCAATACAATTTATGAGGAGGATAGATTGACAGAAGCGGCTTCGGTATGGTATAATTGTTATGCTTGCCGGAGTCGTTTCTGCTGCCTGTGAAAGGAGGAAGTATGGCTGACAGGCGCGATTCCAAAAACAGAAAGTTGAACAAGGGAGAATACCAAAAATCGGACGGGCGATACGCTTACAGGTATACGGATGGATACGGTCAAGAACGGTGGGTTTACAGCTGGACGCTTACCTCATCTGATACACCGCCTGAAGGAAAGGAGCGAGGAAAGTGTCTGAGAGACCTTGAAAGAGAGATCCTACGTTCCTTGCTCGATAGGGTAGATTCATTCGAAGCTGAAAAAGCAACACTCAATGAGCGCTTTGATATTTACATGGACATGAAGTCAGGCCTCAGAGAGACGACAAGAGTTCATTATCGGTATTTCTGGAACAAGTTCATTGCCGATTCTTTCGGAAAACGACGGATCGCAGATATTCGTTACAGCGATGTTGTACGTTTCCTTAATCAGCTGCTGGACCGACAGGGAATGAAGATCAACACCGTACGGCAGTTGTACAATCTTATACGTCCTGTGCTGACGACAGCCGTATGTGATGAGCTGATCCGAAAGAATCCAGCTGACGGAGCTCTGAAAGCAGTTCTGAAGAATCGTAAGGATCGTCAGGAGAAACGGCATGCGCTTACCGAGGAACAGCAGGACGCGTTTATCGCCTTTGTGCGGGACGTTCCGAAGTATCGCAGATGGTACAGGCTCTTTATATTTTTGCTTGGTACCGGATGCAGAATCGGAGAAGCGAGAGGGCTTACCTGGAACGACTGCGATTTCGAGAGACGAATTATATTTATCAATCGACAGGTCAACTACTACCGCGGCGAAGACGAGGAGAAGTATTGCGAGCATATAGCAGATCCGAAATCGGAGTGTGGCATTAGAGAGATTCCCATGTTTGACCCGGTTCGCAATGTACTCTTGGAGGAGCAATCCTGTCAGGTTTCAGCCGGCTGGGAGGAAAAGAGGATCGGAAATGTAAGCGGATTTATATTTCGGACAAGGAATGGCGGATGCATAGACAGCAGGAATGTAGATGGTGCAATTTACCGCTTGATCGAGAATTATAATAAGAAGGAAACCGAGCACGCTTTGCAAACAGGCAGAGATCCCTTACTTCTTCCGAAATTCAGCGTTCACAATCTAAGGCACACGTTCTGTACAAGGATGTGCGAGAATGAGACGAACCTGAAGGTGATTCAGGAGATCATGGGCCACGCTGATATTTCAACAACTATGAACATCTACAACGAGGCGATGACAAAAGTTAAAGTCAAAAGCTTCGAGCATCTTGAAGGAAAAATCGTCAGGGCTTGAGCTCCGTACCAAAAATTTACCAAAAACGAACGATACCGTTTAAGGACGTATAAGAAGTTACAAAAAGATATTTTGGACGGATGCACAAACTTCTACGGGGCCGGTCAACACGATGTTGTTGAAAGCGCATAAACTATTGAGGTTCTGCGAAGCACATTTCGGATTGTTATGCGTTCTAAGCAAATTAGTGGATAGTTTGTAAACTTTTTACAACCTCAATGAAGAAGCCATTTGCTGGCCATGATATTTTCATTTCGAAGCGTTTTACCAAAAATTTACCAAAAATACTTGAGCTACAGCTTTAGTTATCGACTTCGGCAAGCATAAAATGATGATCTCTGAGAGTATGAAGTTCTTGCTTTGAGAAATCATCATTTACTTTTATATTTGTCGCGTAAATTTCATCTCTTATAATGGAACAAAATTTATTCCATTAAAGGAGGAAATAACTATGAGTAGATTTTATGATATCGGAGTCAACAAACAGTATGAGGCGAAGAACCCGGCTGAGGCAAAGAGAATGAAGGAGAAATCCTGCAAACTCTGCACCGAACGCCCCGGCTTCCGCTGCGACTGTGACAGATGTCCGATCGCAACAGCACACGAAATAGTAATGGACATGAGGTGGAACATTCAGGTTCCGAAGGAGTAGGGCTAACAGGCCCTCTTCCTTTTCTTTTTCCTAAAATTTCCCCTATTGGGAATTTTTGATATTTGTTTCTGAAAGGAGAAGCTTAAATGTGGTACGTGTATGTAATTGTCGGTGTTGTGTGTTTTCTTCTCGGTTGGATATTTCGTGGTATAGTGTCATCAAAACCTCCGATTGGAACGATTGACATGGTCGAGTGGCAGGATGGAACTTACGACCTTTTGCTGCAGCTCGATAAAGAATTGAGAGAGCTGGGCGAAGAGCGCGAGGTAAACGTGAAAGTACGTCGGACGCGAAGATAACATGTCTCTTAATGGAATCCAATATTTGAAAGGAGATAAATATGGACGAAATTGACATTATGCTCAACGAAGAACTGAAGAGGCAGCTTGATGAACTCGGAAAAGCTCAACCCGGATCTGACGATGCGCGGAGGCTGATAGACGATTTCGTGGAGTTGCAGAAGCAGGCACTCGAAAAGCAGAAGATGATGATGGATGCTGAAAAGCAGGATGCGGACAGAAATCTGGCGCGTGAGAAGGCGGAAGCCGAGACCAAGGCAAAAGAAGAAGAACGTAAGATTGCAAAGAGGCAGGGCATCGTTCAGGCTGTGATTCAGGGTGTCGGCGTCGGGGCAACTGCCATTGCGACATTCTTGGGGCTTGCGTACACGAACAAACATGTGGGCGAGGTTCTGACGTTCGAAAAGACTGGAAACATCGGTTCGACCGTTGGCAGAGGATTGTTCGGAAGTATGTTCCGTAAGAAATGATTCCGAAGGAGGCGTGTGAACAACACGTCCTCTTTTTTTTTCGCGTAGAAAACATGCCTCTTAACGGAGAAAAGAGCTCTTTGATCCAATCAACTGTCTGACGACAGATATTTGAAAGGAGAAGAGTCATGAGTATTTTCAACGAAAAGAGGTGGCTTGCTTTTGAAACCGGCAAGTATATCTGCGCGAAATGCGGTGCGGAGATGAAATTCACCGACAAATGGGAAGAAGAGCTGTTGTGCCCAAAATGCGGACACAGAATCGAACTCGACCGCTATGGATTTGACAGCGAGGAGGAGTATGACGCCGTCTATCCCATTATCGAGGTGGAGAAACTGCCTCCAAAAGAAAAGAAAGACGATTGATTCGAACCGAAAGAGGATTCCCGGAAACGGGTTTCCTCTTTTTTTTTATTATTATGAGATATTTTAGCAAACCTCCGGAGTTCAGTATTCAGGCGTTCGGTGAGATTTATATTTGTGATCATCCTTTATACAACCGCTGCACGATTTACCGAGATAAGGAGAAAGGGATCGCAATCATACAGCAACGGTTCGATGAGAAGACAAAGCATACATACTGGACGGAAATCGATGCATGGATCGCAAATGCTTTGTATCTGAGACCAAAGTTCCATTTATATTTCAAAGAACATGCAAAGTCTCCGATAAACGGTCTTTATCCGACAGTATCCGTACGACAGATCATGTGGTATGTTCGGATGAAGCCGCTAAAGAAAGAACGATGGGAAACAGTATTTGACAGGAAAGATATTTAACGCGAGGAATTCATTGCTTATAATGGAATGCTTAAAAACATTTAATCGAAAGGAGAAAATTATGAATCTGAACGGAATCAAAGACAAGATCAAGGAGAAGGCAAAAAAGGCAAAGATGGAGCTTGACTGGCAGACGTACAGACTCGAGGAATGGGCTAAGGCTAATCCGTATGAAGCGGCAACTGTCGGCGTTGCGTTTCTCGGAGCGGTAGTGGAGATCGGAAGAAGGATCGACAGGAACGCACGGGTACGCAAGGAGGCGATGCTGAAAAATCGGTTTATCTACGACCGTTCCCTCGGATCGTACTGGAAGCTGAGACGGGCTCCGACGCAGAGCGAGATGCTCAAGATCGAACGGCTGAGAAAGTCCGGAATGAGCTATGGTGATATTCTCACCAGATTGAAACTGATTTAAGCAGGCAAGAGGTTGGGAACCAAACAGGTTCTCTTCCTTTTATATTTTCGCCGCGAATATTTCATGCCTCTTAATGGAATGACTAAATCAAAAAGGAGGATGCGAATGGATATCGGATTGATCTTAATATTAATCGCGGTCTACATTTACATCTCATCTTCGAGAAAGAAGTGAGACCGAGAAGAACTGGGCTGAATTAAGCCCTTTTCTTCTTTTTATTCCGGATTGATATTTCGCGAAAAAAACACCCACTATTATGGAACTAATAGCTTATCGGTTAAAAAGGAGAAAAAGAAAGATGGACGAAATGAGAGTAGCTTCCAAATTTATGTGCGGAATCGTCGCAAGAATTTTGCAAGGAGTTGTACGGAAATGCTGCGGGATTGACAGCAAAATCAATCTGGCAAATGTTTCTTACAGCTACGATGAAAACGGAAAGGTGATGATAACCGTAAAGGATTTGCAAGTGGCTATGAGTTCAAAAGACTTCAGAAAGCTTATAACCAACAAAATAGGTCCAAATGAGGATGGGGAGTAAACAACTCCTCTTCCTTTTATATTTTTTGAAATCAGATAATACAACAAAATACAACACGCGAAAGGAGTACAATATGGGCAAATTCAAACATGCGGTCAAGGAGGCAATTCCGGCAGTTCTCACGGTTATCGGTTCAGCAGCTACTGCCGGGGGGATCATCCTTGCTGCGAAGGAAGGACCAAAGTTCAAAGAAGAAACGGAAGGGAAAGATCTCACTGTCTGGCAGAAGATCCGTATTGGCGCAAAGATATTTGCTCCGGCGATCGGCTGTGGGGTTTTATCCGTGTCTTGCGGCGTAGGAGCACACATGATGGACAAGAAGACCCAGGCAAGTCTGGTCGGAGCGTGCGCTGCCATCAACAACGGATACAAGAAGTTCAAAGAGAAAAACGCGGAACTGAATGGAGAAGAAGCAAATGAAGCCGTTCTGCTGGCGATCGAAGAGGATAAACTGAAGGAGAAAAAAGGCGAAGAGCTTCCGGAAGCAACCAAACCGGTCGTGGTGCATTTGAAGAATCTCTGCGATGATATTCCGGAGATGACGTTCATAAGTACGAGATACACGTATCTGAAAGCAATTGTGCGTCTTAATAGAATGCTCGAAGTAGTTGAGAGCGCAACGGTTAATGACTTTCTCAGCCTTCTGGAGCGAGATCCGATCGAGGGAGGATCTGACATTGGATGGAGTTATGACATGCTCTGGAACTATTATCGCACAACATGCGTCACGTTCGAGGAAGATGATGAAGAAGATGGAAGCGTCACAATTTATCCGAATGTATCAGCGAATGGCGGATATCTTCTCGATCTCGGCGTAATGGAATAAAGAACATCTGTTTGTGCACGCGGGTGACGGAGGTTCATATTATAATGCCATTGACAAAAATTTCCAAAAGGAGAGCATATCATGGCGACAGACATCAGGCCGGAAATAAGCGATGAGAATCCGCTTTATATTTCCAGACAAAGGTACTATGAACTGAAGCACTTCTGCCTGCAGTATCCGGAATGGAAGCTGCAAATTCGTCTCATCGACGGCATGCATCATCAAGCAGACTATACCGACATTCCGAAAACCGAAACGAATGATATTTACGATCCTGTTGCAAAAGCTGCAAGTGAACGGGAATCGCTTATCAAACGGATCACGATGATTGAAAAAGCCGCAGACTATGCCGGGGCAGACCTTTACAATTATATTCTCAAGGGAATCACAGAAGGTCTCGCCTATTCGATCCTGCGGCTCAAGACAAACATCCCATGCAATCGCAACGAATACTATGATCGATACCGCAAGTTCTTCTGGCTGCTTGACAAGCTGCGGGATTGATATTTGTCGCAGAAAAATCATGGGTTATAGTGAAAGGAGTGTGATCTATATGAACAAAGATCAAATCAAGAAGCTTGCGCTTCAAATCGGACCGCTTCTTCTCGGAGGATTGGCATTTATCGCAACGTCGATTGCGGACGCGATCAGCCAGAAGAACGAGGAGGACTACATCGATGAACGCGTAAGAGAGGAGGTTGAGCGGCAGTTAATGGAACACACGACGGACGAAGAAGAACCCGTTGAGGAACTTGACGACAAGGAGGATGAAGAATCCGAAATCGAAGTTGAGGAGCCTTAACGGGCTCTTCTTTTTTCTCGCAAAGGAGGGAAAAATGATTCGCGGTACGGGGTTAAAGTTATATTCTTATGACGGACCGATTATGCTCTTTGATACCTGCGTATCGGACAGATGGATCGCAACAACATATGCAGTGTCAAAAGCGAAAGCAAGAAGCAATCTGACATATCAGGCAAAGAAGCTTCTCGGAAGGGTGCAGAACACGAGAGTTACACTCCCCGGCGAAATCTTGCTCGTCGGGTGAATTGATATTTGAAAGGAGAAAAACACACATGAACACAGCAAAGACATTTCTCAGCGCGTCAGCCAAAACTCTGAAGAAACACTGGCCGAAGATCGCAATCGGAGCGGGTTCCGCATTCCTGCTCGTCGGTGGATATTTGTTCGGACGTGAGATCCCGAAGTACAAGGAAGAGGTCTCGAGAAAGCAGGACGAGGCGGGCGGAAAGCTCCCGACAAAAGAAAAGGCAAAGATTGCGGCGAAGCATTTTACGGCTCCGACCTGCGCGGTTGTCGGCGGTACACTGTTCGTCGCGGCGTCGGTGTGCGAGAGCAGCAGAAGGGAAAAGATCGGTGCAGCAGCGTGTGCGATCTCGGAACTGACAACCGGCAATCTCATCGACTACAAAGAAGCGGCGAAGGAGATCCTCGGGGAAGAAAAGGAGAAAGAGATCGAGGAGAAAGCGGAGCAGAAGAAGCTCGAGAAAGCATCGCCCGTTCCGCAGGTACCGATTCCGGAAGGAAAGTACTGGTGCTATGATGTCCGGTTTGGCGGAGAGCCGTTCCTGACAGACGTCAACACGCTCAAAGCGGCACAGAATAAGATTTGTGGAGATCTGCTTGAAATGGGCGAAGGGGATTCAATCACGATGAATGACTTCTACGATCTGGTGAGGGATCGGGATGCAGTCAAGAATGAGGATGCAAGCGCACTCGATCACTTCGGATGGATTAATGACAGTAAATATGCACACGCAAAGCCGGACATCAGGATTGGGTCGGATGTGAAGAACGGCATTCCGGTCCTGACGATCAGCCCGAACGCGGTCATCATCGAACCGGAGTACTTCGAGATGACAACTCTGGATTATTAAGGAGGGAAACATGGCAGACGAAAAAGATATTGTCAAGAAAGAGAATCAAAATGGGGCAGAGCAGAACGCCGAGCCCCACAGCAAGATCGTAAAGAAGACGATCCCGCAGAGAATTGCCGCGTTCCTTGTATCGAAGGACTACAAAGCGATCTTCGGAGACGCATATAAGAACATTCTCAGTCCGGAATTGAAGAGAATGGCACTCAATGCGATCACGGCTGTTGTGCGTGACTTGATCTATCGCGGAAGCGGTGTAGATGCGCCGACCTCGAACGGATACACGGACTATCAGTCTTACTCCGGCGGAGGATCGTACGGAAGTGAAGTGCGCCGGTATAAAGACTCAAAGGAGATCACGTTCGACAGCAGAGGCAAAGCGGAAGAAGTCCTTTCAAGAATGCGCTCGCTTCTTTCGAAAAAAGGAATCCTGACCGTCGCCGACTATTATATTCTGGCGGATCAAGCGCCTTCTCCGACACAATATGACTTTGGTTGGTGGAAGCTTGACATAGCATCTATTTACAGCTATACGAGCAAGGGCGGCGTAAGGGTGTACGGTATCAGACTGCCCGAGCCGATGCCCATTGACAAAAGAAACTGATATTTGAGTGAGGTATAAAATGAAATTCATGAACAACGTGCGGGGTGTATGCAATAAGGCATTGTTCAGCCTTAAGAAAAACTCTCCGAGGATCCTGACAGGCGGTGCGATTGTATTCGGTGTTGGAGCAGTCGTAGCAACATGGTTCGCGGCACGGAAGACGGACAAAGTGCTTGAGGAGCCGAAAAAGATCATCGCCGAGGCCAAGGCAAAAGAGATCACGGAAGACTATACGGAGAAGGATCAGTCCAGAGAGATCCGCCATGGATATTTCAAAGGAGCCGGCGAGATCATCAAACTGTACGGACCTGCTGCATTGATGGGGACATTCTCCATTGCATGCGTGCTCGGGTCATATAAGATCCTCTCTGCAAGAAATGCCGGACTTGCAATGGCAAACGGGATTCTGATGAAAGAATTCAACGACTATCGTGATCAGGTCGTCGAGAAGTACGGCAAAGAAGAGGATTATCGTCTCCGGTTCGGCGATAAAACGGAAGAAGTCGAGGAGAAGGTTGTGGACGAAAACGGGGAAGAGAAGACCGAAACCGTGAAGAAGCCGGACAAAAAGTATGAAAAAAAGGATTTTGCAAGGGTATTTGACGAGAACTCCTCGGCCTGGAGTGAAGACTTTACTCATAGGATGCACAACCTGATTTATATTCGCGATGATCTGGAACGGCAGTTGCGGGAAAACGATGGCGTTCTTCCTTTGGCTGCTGCATATAAGGCATTCGGGTGGACGCCAACCAAAGCAAGTTATCAGTGGGGATGGGTCAATAAAAAAGGAACTTATCCCGCCACTCACATTGACTTCGGCATTCCGATCGATGATCCCGTATGGAGAAACGATATGGAGATGGCGTGGCGGAAGAACGCGTACACTCACGCAAACATGATGGACAAACGGGATCTATATTTTTGGATCGAGTTCAACTGTACCGAACTGATCTATGATGATCTGCCGCTTGAGGAGGTGTGATGTATGAAAAATCTCTTGATATTTCTCGGAGGCGTAGCTGTTGGGGCCGTCGGATCGATTCTGTACGTACAGAAGTTCCTGCTCCCGGAGCTGCGCAAAGAGGTGGAGAAAGAACAGAGCGAAGAGATTCCGATTCCGACAGACTATCATTATGATATTTCTGATGAGTCAAACGAAGAGGATTCCATTCACTCCAGAGATGACATGAAAGAAATAGTTAATGAGATTCGTCAGGAAAAGCAGTATCTGGACTATACAAAGTTCTCTCCGTCCGAGCCTCTTAAAGTAACGTTCAAGGCCGAAGAAAAAACGGAAGAGAATAATGATATTTCCGAGAGTTATTCCGGACCGTATGTCATTGACGAAGAGAGTTTTGACGAATACTCGGGCTATCGTGCGATTACGTTTGAGGTATATTCTGACGGGGTAATTCTCGATGACGAGACAGAGGAAGAGCTTGATGCGGACCCGGAACTTACTTTCGGGAAGACAGCGTGGGAGATGCTCGAGAAAAGTCCGACCGGAGTGGTCTGTGTGCGGGACGATGCAAGGAAATGTGACTATCGTCTCGAACGAAAGGATTATCCGGCAGACGGCCCAGATGACGTCCTTCCTCCCGGTCCAGAGATCGATTGGGGGGAATAATGGATGCCACATGAATTAAGAGAAAGATATTTCAACTGGATGTATGGCAAAGTCGTCGGATCGAAGTATTCCTACCGGAAGCTTCTCCGGCGGCTTAACGAGATTCCGTTCATTTATATTTTGCCGATGGATGAGAATCGCAAAGAGGACGGGATCGATCTGCGTTATCGGTTCGGATATGAGCAGCACATTCCGGATAAGGACATTGCAAACAAACTCGATACGGTCGACTGCTCCGTTCTCGAGATGATGGTGGCGCTCGCAATTCATTGTGAAGAAGACATCATGCTTGATCCGGATAAGGGAAACAGGACAACTGTGTGGTTTATGGAGATGATCAGCAATCTCGGGCTATCTGGAATGGATGACCGAAGATATGATGAGAGACTTGTAGACAGCCACATTGATATTTTCCTGCATCGCCGGTATGAACCCGACGGACGAGGAGGGCTCTTCCATCTCGAGCATTGCACGGACGATCTCAGGAATGTACAGATCTGGTATCAGATGAACTGGTATCTCAACGAAATCATGGAATTGTAAAGGAGAAAAAACATGGCAGATTACGAAGGAAGCGGAAAGATATTTCTCGACATGCTTGTTGGACAGCTTAGAGACAGAGATGCAAAGTTCGTCAAAGCATTTGAGGATACTCATGGCTGCATCACCGGGCTCCACAAACTCGTGGACAAGAATAAAAAGAAGATCCGCGGTTTGAAGTGGGCCGTATTCGGTCTCGGGGTTACGGTTGTAGTTCTTGCGTCCGAGCTTGCAGAAAGAAAACGCTGCGAGAACTGGCTCAAAGATGAGATCGACGAGCTTAAGGAGAGAACCAGCGTGCTTGAGGGCTGCAGGGCGCCCGTAGATCTCGAAGAAGAAACTGACGGAGGGGCTGCTGATGCGTAATGGTAGACTTCCTCATCATTTCAACACGATCAAAGAAACGCGGAAGCATTGAGATTTATCCGAAGTTTGTTATAAGAAACCCAAGTGACGATCTGATGATCCGAGGCGGTGATTTTTATGCTGTCTGGATTGAGGATCGAGGGCTCTGGTCTACGAGCGAGCAGGATCTTATACGACTTGTAGACCGTGAGCTCGACAGATTTGCAAAAGAGCATGAGGGGGCGTTCGAAGGAGAAGCTGTGCGGGTGATGCACATGTGGGATGCTGAGTCCGGCATGATTGATATTTGGCATAAATATTGTCAGAAGCAGATGCGGGACTCTTACCATCCCCTTGATGAGAAGCTTGTATTTCAAAATGACAAAGTTGATAAGAAAGACTATGCTTCGAAGCGTCTTCCGTATCCTCTTGAAGCTGGAGAATGCCCCGCGTGGGAAAGACTGACATCCGTTTTATATTCTCCGAGTGAGAAAAAGAAGATCGAATGGGCAATCGGCGCGGTTATGTCGGGAGACTCAAAGAGGATTCAGAAGTTCATGGTCTTCTACGGTGATCCCGGAACCGGCAAATCAACCATTCTTGACATCATGCAGCTGCTGTTCGCCGGATATTACTGTACGTTCAGCGCAAAAGCACTCGGAAGCGCCAGCAGTTCATTCGCTCTTGAGCCTTTCAAGAACAACCCGCTCGTTGCGATAGAAGGAGAAGCTGATTTATCTCATATCGAGGACAACACGCGTATCAATTCGATTGCCTCTCACGATGAGATGATGATCAACGAAAAATTCAAGGCGTTATATTCTGCGCGCTTCAATAGTTTCATGTTCATGGGCACGAATAAACCGGTAAAGATTACGGATGCGAAGTCAGGTATCATCCGGCGTCTTATCGATGTGACACCGACAGGCAACAAGATTCCGAGAAGAGAATACGACCGTCTCAACGAACAGGTCAGGTTCGAGCTCGGGGCCATTGCAAAAAAGTGTCTCGACGTGTACCTTGAGGATCCGAACTATTACGATAATTATATTCCGCTCAATATGCTCGGGGCGTCCAACGACTTCTACAACTTTGTTCTCGATTCATTCACCATATTTGAAAAAGAGGATGGAGTGTCACAGAAAGTCGCATGGGAAATGTACCGTACATATTGCGAGGATGCAAAAGTTCCTTATCCGCTTCCGCTCAGGCTATTTAAAGAAGAACTGAAAAGCTACTTCAAAGAATACACAGAGCGGATTGTTACGGATGACGGAGGTCGCATACGAAACTGGTACAGCGGATTTAAAAAGGAAAAATTTACCAAGGAGGTATTTTCCACAGAAAGTCCGACACGCGAAGACAAAAAGAAGTCAAAAGAGAATCATTGTTGGTTTGTCCCTACAGAACAGCAGTCTCTCTTTGATATTTTGTCCGCGGATTATCCGGCACAGTACGCGAATGAGGACGGAATTCCGAAGCGAAAATGGGACTATGTCAAGACAACGCTGAAAGATCTCGACACGTCAAAGCTGCATTACGTCAAGGTTCCGGTGAACCACATCGTGATCGATTTTGATATTCCGGATGAGAACGGTGAAAAGTGCTTTGAGAAAAACCTCGACGCTGTCAGTCACTGGCCTCCCACATACGGAGAATTGTCGAAGAGCGGGCAGGGAATCCATCTCCATTATATTTACAAAGGAGATCCGGAGAAACTGTTCCGCATCTACGACGACAAGGTCGAAATCAAGGTATTTACCGGAAACATGACGCTGAGGCGCAAGCTGACGAAGTGCAACAATCTTCCGATAGCAGAAATCAGCTCAGGGTTACCGCTGAAAGGAGAAGACAAATTGGTTAATCCGGAAGCTGTCAAAAATGAAAAAGCAATACGGACCCTCATTAAGCGCAACATCAACAAGGAATACCATCTCGGAACAAAGCCGAGCGTTGATTTCATCAAGAAGATCCTCGATGACGCATACGCCAGTGACGTAAAGTATGATGTGAGCGACATGTTCAACGCGGTGCTTGCTTTCGCTACGGACAGCACACATCATGCAGATTACTGCACAAAGCTGGTTTCGCAGATGCACTTCAAATCCGATGAAGCAAGCGGTCCGGGGGACGAGAATATTGCTAAAAGTGATATTCTGATATTTTTCGACGTGGAAGTATACCCGAATCTGTTTGTAGTCTGCTACAAGGAAGTCGGTGAGAACAAATCTGTCATCAAAATGTTCAATCCGACGCCGAAACAGATCGAGGAGCTTTCAAGGCACAAGCTGATCGGATTCAACTGTCGGCAGTATGACAATCATATTTGCTATGCACGCATGATCGGATACAGCAACGAGCAGCTCTACGAACTTTCACAGAGGATTATCAACTCCGAAAAAGGAAGTCGGGACAGAGGAATGTTCGGCAATGCCTACAATTTCTCCTACACTGATATTCTCGATTTTTCCTCGGAAAAGAAATCTCTGAAAAAGTTTGAGATCGAGCTCGGGATCCACCATCAGGAAATGGGTCTGCCGTGGGATCAGCCCGTTCCCGAAGACAAATGGCAGCTGGTAGGTGACTACTGCGCCAATGACGTAGTTGCTACCGAAGCTGTCTGGAATGCACGTCAGGCAGACTTTATGGCGCGTCAGATTCAGGTAGAACTTGTAAAGGCTCTGCACGGAATCACGGACGTGACCGTAAATGACACAACCAACTCTCTATCGGAAAAGATCGTATTCGGAACAGAACGCAAGCCGCAAAGTCAGTTCAACTACAGAGACCTTTCGAAGCCTGTCAGTTGGACGGAGTACGGCGAGTATCGGAGGAAGTTTGGGGAAGATTATATTTTCCGCATCTTCGACGAGAACGGTCTGCCGACTTACGAGATTTACGACGGAGAAGGCTGCACGGCTCTTCCCGATGGATATTCCATCCTCCCGTTCTTCCCCGGATACAAGTACGAATTCGGAAAGTCCACGTATATGGGCGAGGAGATCGGAGAAGGTGGAAGAGTCTATGCCGAGCCGGGTATCTACGAGGACGTATGGGATGGAGACATTGCTTCCCAACATCCGCATAGCGTGATCGCGGAAGTGCTGTTCGGTCCCAAGTTTACAAAGATATTTACCGAGCTTGTTGAAGCCCGTGTTGCGATCAAGCACAAGGATTTCGAGAAGGCCGGTTCCATGCTGAACGGCGTTCTGAAACCATGGCTGACGGAGGAACATGCTGCCGGACTCGCTCAGGCACTGAAAATCGTCATCAACGCGATCTACGGTCTGACATCCGCAGCATTTACCAACCGGTTCAGGGATGAGAGGAACGTCGACAACATCGTTGCCAAACGAGGCGCGTTGTTTATGACACTTCTGAAATCCGAGGTGCAAAAGCGCGGAGCCAAAGTCGCCCACATCAAGACGGACTCCATCAAGATCCCGAACGCGACAAAAGATATTCAGGAGTTCGTCATCAAATTCGGTCGTGAGTTCGGATACGACTTTGAAACAGAGGCCGTATTCGACAAATTCTGTCTCGTCAATGACGCCGTGTACGTCGCGAAGTACAAGGAGCCGCTGAAAGACAAGAAGACCGGCAATGATATTTGGTGGACAGCGACCGGCACGCAGTTCCAAATCCCGTATGTGTTCAAAACCATGTTCTCGGGAGAAGAATACTGCTTTGAGGACTTCTGTGAGACCAAATCCGTGTCTAAGGGCGCAATCGTAATAGACATGAACGAAGGTCTTCCGCAACTGACCGCGGATGAGCAGAAGGAGTACAATGATATTTTGAAGCTTACGGATCCAAGCGCCGAAGTATCAAAGGACAAAATTCTCAAGCGGTACGGACTCTTTGAGGAAACGGTCGAAACGAGACTCAATGAACTGCGGGAGAAAGAAGCAAAATCCCACAATTATATTTTCGTCGGACGAGTCGGGCAGTTTTGTCCGATCATTCCCGGCGGAGACGGAGGAATACTTTATCGAAATGCAGACGATAAATACTACGCTCTCTCCGGAACGAAAAACTTCCGTTGGCTGGAGTCTGAAATCGTCAGAACTCTCAGCAAGCAGGATCTGATCGACAGAACCTACTACGATAAACTCGTGGAGGATGCGATCAAGACGATTGACGAGGTCGGAGAGCGGTGCGGCTTCGGTGGATATTTGAAGCTCGTCGGGAAGACAGATCCTGATGACGACTTCGAATGGCCCCCGGAAACACCGAAATACTGATCGCGAATAATTCATGCTTCTTAATGGAATAACCTACTTTAAGGAGGATGAAAATGAACATCATTAAAAAAGGGGCGGCAGCAATTACAAGGAGCTATATTGTAGCGCTATTTGACTGGCAAGAAAACATGCAGGCGCTTGGAGTTGACATAACTCTGGACGATGTTGTCAAAGAAGAAGGATCAGAGACAGCATTTTTGGAGATTTATGACGAGTCTGAGGAACTTGCTGAACTCGACACAATCAGAGGAACGCTGCATACGTACTTCGTAGTTGCGCCATACACCATAATCGTAATGATTTGGAACAAACTCGCAAAAAGGTATATTTCCAAACATCAATAAAGGTTGAGGACCGAAACAGGTCCTCTTCTCTTTTTCAACTCAAAAAAAACTATTTATATTTTAAAAGGAGTAAAAACTCATGGAAAACATTAAGTTCACCACACTCGAAGGCAACAAGCTGAAGATCGAAAACCTCAAGAACAGCAACATCATCTACCGCAACTTCTCCGGCAGAACCAGCCAGTACAACAAGAACGGCGATCTGAAGTTCACAATTGTGATTCCGGATCCGGATGTCGCCCAGAAGCTCGCAAACGACGGGTGGAACATCAAGATCAAACCCTCGAAGAACGACGATGAGAGACCGTTCTGCACGCTGGACGTGCGTGTCCGTATGGATCTGACTTGGGCAAAGCCGAAGATCAAACAGTTCACCCGCAAGGGCTCGGTTCAGATCACGGAGGACAACATCGGTAACTTCGATGACGCAGAGTTCGAAACGGCTGATATTGTCCTGCGCCAGTATATTTGGACCAACCCGAAGGGAGAATCCGGCGTAAGCGCACAGCTCAGCGAGATGTATGTCAAAATCGCAGAAGGAGAGCTTGAATCCAAGTGGGCGGAAGAAGAGTACCCCACGGACGACGAAGACGAGCTCCCCTTCAATTGATATTTGAGTGCGGAGGAACAAAAGATGCGTGACATAAAGAGAATCCGGAGGTTCTGCAACAGACTCGCAACTGCTTGGGAGAAAGTTCCGGACTGGCGATTCGGTCAGTTCATTGTCAATCTGATCCGATACATGGACAGAGATCCGTTCTTCCCGGAGGACAGGGACATGATCAAGATCATCGAAGAGTTCGCTGAGAAGTTCAAGACCTATACTCCGCCGGTTGAGAGCGAAAAAGACGTGCAGGTAAGACCGGAAGAAAAGAAGGATTGATATTTTCGCGAGTATTTCATTTCTCTTAATGGATGCTGAAAAGCAGAAAGGAGAATGAAAATGAAAACTATCAGAAATCTGGCGACAAGAATGCTGAAATGGTGGTGCTATGGAATGCTCTTCATCGACAGCGTCGAGGACAATTTGGACGAAGATGAATTCAGGGAAATCCTGGATTTCAGCTTCAACGCCAAGGAGCACGTTGACGCATTAACGATGGGGAACGTGATCAAAGTTACCGCCGCAATGATATTCTTTGCGCCCGTCATGTGGTTTGCGAAAATTCTTTGCCTGTGGAAGTACAAGCATCAAAAGAGCGAGGAGGAGGCTTAACAGCCCCTCTTCCTCTTTTATATTTTGAAAGGAGGTTGGGCGTTTTGGCAAACGAATGGAAAGAAGACTATTCGGAAAAATTCGATGAGCTGAGAAAACACAGAGTTGAACTCAGCTTCCTCAAATACGGCAGGGCAAAGAAGAATTTCTCTACCGGCAACGTAAACGCAATTAAAACCATGCAGCTCTGCATTGATAGATATTTGGAGACCGGAAACACGGAATACCTCTGTGACGCGGCAAACTACTGCATGTTTGAATATATGTATCCTCAGCATCCGAAAGCACATTTCAGAGCTACGGACTCGTCGGAATCCGCAGGAATCATCGGGATCTCGGAACGTGAGATGGAGCAGCTGAAGATGGAGGATTATTGAAATGGATGAAATCGAATGCATTCCATGTTACTCGATCAGCGACCTTGACAGATTGATATTTTACACGGAAAACAACATCGATCGTGACGCCATGGTTTGGGAACTCGGAAGAACGACGCACCTCACGTACAAGCAGATCGGACAGCTTGTCGGGTGCTCAGAGTCCGTCGCAAGCATGTCGTTCAGACGGATTATGGCGATCGGAGATCACGAAAGCATCCTCGAGTACTTCAGAATGGGTTTTGATCTCTTTGATATTCTCAAAGAACTCGGCGGAAAACCAAACATGCATCTCAACTATCTCCTGAACGCCATGCTGAGAGCCGGGCTTAACAAAAGATCCAAAGTCAAGAAGTTGTCCGTCTTGAAGATGGAAAAATTCCTTACGCAAAGAAGCATGCACAATGCCGGCAAAGTCGTAAAGGAAGCGTTTCGGGAATACAGACGCCGCTTAAAAGACAACAAAGATTATTAAGGGAGGTTTCTATGCCTGGATGGAAAAGACAGATCAAGGCGTTCGGATGCGTAGGCTCAAGATCTGCGGCAGCTGCCACAATCGACACGGTAAAACCGAAAAAACGCCACATCGAAGCATACAAAACCAAGGAACAGGCCGACATCTGTCTCAACTGCGACAAGAAAACCTGCAGAGGCGGAGCGACCTGCTTCGGAAAAAGAAAGAAGGAACAGGAATGCATAACAGATGGGTCCTCATCCGAAACATAATCGAAGCTATCTTCATCGTCCTGCTCCTCTGCACAGCCACCGGTCTCTGCATGTATTCTCTGCTGTGGTGTCTTGCCAGCGTGCTGAGATTGATATTTCCGGTATGAAAGGGGAAAGTAATGAGCCGATATGGATAGAGCACTGAAACTCTCCGATCTTGACGACTATCAGATCGACGCCGTGAACCGGATGAAAAACGGCTGCATTCTCTGCGGAGGAGTCGGATCCGGCAAATCGAGAACCGCTCTTGCTTATTATGTCAAGGATTGTAAAGACAACAAAAAGAAGATCCCGCTCGTTATCATCACAACAGCAAAGAAACGGGATTCCGGAGAGTGGACGGAGGAATGCAACCTCTTTAAGATCCCATTTGTAGGGGAGCTGACCGTCGACTCCTGGAACAACATTTCGAAGTATAAAGATGTGACCGGGTGCTTCTTTATATTTGATGAGCAGCGGGTTGTCGGAAGCGGGCAATGGGTGAAGTCGTTTCTCAAGATCGTGAAGAGAAATCGATGGATCCTTTTGTCCGCAACACCCGGCGACACCTGGAAGGATTATATTCCGGTCTTTGTCGCAAATGGCTTCTATAAAAACAGAACAGAGTTCAGCCGCGAGCACATCGTCTACTCGCAGTTCACGACATTCCCGAAGATCGACAGATATTTGCAGACGGCGAGGTTGGAACGGCTCAGGGATTCCATTCTTGTCAACATGGACTATCGCAGAAAGACAGAGCACAAGAATGTGGATATTTACACAGACTACAACGGGCATCTGTACAAGACGATGATGAAGACGCAGTGGAATCCATGGAAGGATGAGCCAATCAACACGGCCGGAGAGCTATGCTATGCTTTGCGCCACATCTGCAACAGCGATCCCACAAGACTTGACGCGGTCGAGAAGATTATTGCGGAGCATCCTAAGGCGATCGTGTTCTACAACTTCGATTACGAGCTTGAAATGCTTCGGGCGTTCTGCCTTGAGCATGATATTTTGTTCTCGGAGTGGAACGGGCATAAACATGAAAAAATCCCGGAAGGGAAAAAGTGGCTGTACCTCGTACAATACACGGCCGGCGCCGAGGGCTGGAACTGCACGACAACGGACACTGTGATATTTTACTCACAGAACTATTCCTACAAGGTGCTTGTGCAGTCTTCCGGGCGAATCGACAGGCGCAACACGCCATATGATATTTTGTACTATTATCATCTGAAGTCGCGCTCTTCAATCGATCTTGCCATCGCGAGGGCGTTAAAAAGTAAAAAACAGTTTAATGAAAGGGGATTTGTGGAAATTGGGACCTACAAGAAAAAGTGAAAAAAGCGATTGGGACAGCTGCCCGTACGACGCTGAGAGACCGAATTCCGCTGCTGGATATTTTCCTGAGGCAAAGGAAAGTAAGTGTTCCGGACCCGGTCTAAGACCGAT